>Ga0194135_10000900_pt1 | contig 17364 bp, 16 predicted proteins | sample LitLau_LLRF_2013_FD_134024 | JGI IMG/M metagenome (GOLD analysis project Ga0194135, IMG submission 134024) | Freshwater sediment microbial communities in response to fracking from North America - Little Laurel Run_MetaG_LLRF_2013 (version 2) | ecosystem: Environmental > Aquatic > Freshwater >...
ATTAATGAGAATCGCTGGATAAAGATTGTCAGATAGGGAGAGGAAATGGTAATTGAAAATCCTGGTTGAGAGCACCGCTGTTGCTGGATTGTAACTCGCAATTTCCAAATTGGTGGATGAGGAGGCTTTCATGGGCGCGTCGTCGTCCTTTAAATGTAGACAAACTTATTTAATCTGATTTATTTTCTGACAGTCAATCAAGTTGGCCAATCAGTGCTTTGACCAGTTTGGGCGTCTCCTCCATGAATTTCTTCACACGGTGATATTCGCTCTTCAAAAAACGACACACAACTTTTACCAAACCAATAATAATGACTTACTAATTCTCAATTTAAATAGGTTGGCTTTGTACATGAGCAATCCAGATCGGATCGAGACAAATATGTCTTTGTAGACTATGACGTAATTAAGGAAGGTAAATCAGACACGGAATTACAGTTCAAACACTGGCTATTGATTGCTTGATTAATAACTTAATCACGGCTGGTTTACAGAATATGAGCATAATTTCGAAAAGAGGGAGCCACCAGCCGGAAACTACGCGGGAGAATATGATACTTCCAGCGTCCTGCACTACAGTGCCCAAGCCTTTGCAGAACCCAAACATGAAATCACAATCTTTCCTTATTTTGATGAGGCTGAGAACCTGGGTCAACGGGAAGGATTTTCAAAGGTAAGCAATTAATCATTATTAATCAGACTCAATTTCCACCATAAACTTCCGAGTCACAAGTTTAAACTTCCAATTTTAAATGAATTTGTAGAAAGATGTGGATAAAGTGAACAAATGGTACAAATGCAAGGGGAAGCGTCAGACTCGAGTGAAAACTGGTGGACGGATTGCTTGCAGCGAAAGTATGTATACCTTGAAGTGAAGTGCAAGTGCCGAATTTGCATTCTCGAAGCAAAATTTGATTAATTTCTTAGGTGGAAAATGTACCGATTTGCATAATAGTTGCGCAGATTGGGCAAAACAAGACCTTTGCAATGGGAAAAGCTCAAAATGGATGACAATCAATTGTCCCTCTGCCTGTAACAAATGCGGTACGTTATGCGGGTTAGAATTAAATGTGCAAAATTTTAGACACCTACATGAATTAATTTACATTTACTTTGATTTACAGAAGAGACATGTAAGGATTTAACTGAGAAATGTTCGGAATGGGCACAGGATGGGTTCTGCAATGAGTACGACGATTTTATGATACCCTACTGCCCAGCATCCTGCAAAACAGTTTTGACTAATAATAAGATTTCACGGAAATAGGCAAATTATACTAATAGGGAATTAAATTGATTGAGTTTGGATAATCTTGACTTCATTTCTTTCATCATCATCTATTAATCCAAAAAATGGCCACTGAAACTTTGTAGGCGACACGCTTCTAAAGACGCCAAAGAAAGCCCGCGAAATTCGTGCGTCCGAATTCATTCATTTTTAAACACAAACCTAAACCAACCACCATAGCCTAAGCCCAAGGCGGATTGAAATTGGAGACCTAAACAACTCGTCAATTAATTAGTAAATCGGTTACTCAGCAATCTGGCTTCTGGCATCCACTTAATTAGTATACCGATGTCAGATGATCAGACGACAACAGATTGACAATATTTCCTGCAATGGCCACAACTTCAAAGGGTGGTGGTGGCGGGTTGTCGAGTGATGACCAATCAAGGTTCTTTCCGGTTCCGAATATCACTGTTTCAGGTAGGCAAACCCGAATTTTACTAAGGCGAAATCGTAGGTTAGGGCATCGTAACAAGGTTACTTTTATTGTATGTGAATAAATTACTTATTGGTATTTTTATCTCTTCCCACTCGCTAATCCAGGGTTGGCCAAATCAGGGAAGGTGAAAGTGAAGGTGAACAATGAAGAAATTGTTTTGGTGTCCAACAAGGGTGCTGTCCATGCAGTCCAAGCAAAATGCCCGCATCAAGGTATGGAGAAGCGTAGAAATACCGTGGAGGCAAAAGCCATGGCAATAGAAACCCAATCCTTGCGCCCCTTGAGGCCAAACCTTAAGGAGTTTAAATGGTTAAGGGTTTTTGGCCCTCAATATCGGGTTTCTATTCACATGACTATTGCCTCGCACGGTTGAACTAGAATCACAACGGCAGTATTTTTGACACTAATCGTTAATGTCTCTGCATCCATCTTCCTAAATTGACAGGCGGTCCACTTGTGGAAGGAGACATTGAGGATTTACCCGGCATGCCAGGGTGCGTCATAAGATGTCCGTTGCATTGGTGGAAGTTCAATGTCATCAGTGGTGAATGTATTGCCCCAGCCCCTAACCCGAATAAGAGGATGAAGGTCTACCCTGTCCGGATCATGAAGGACGAGATCGAGGTCGGATTTCGCAAAACTGCTTCCTGAATGCTTGACCTTGATTCATGATTCAACCCCAATCAAGGAGTCTATGTTTAATCATTCACGCAAGTGCAAAGTGCATACTTTTATTACCAATAATAGTCATTTTTGTTATATCATTAGCATTCTTTTATCCTAGTATTATAGGGCGAGTATTTCTTGTCACAATTTGGAATTATTTATTCAGTATAAACTCAACTAACTTTCTCAAAAATTACGAGTTTTTCGAATTCTCTTCCAGAGGTACGGCGCATTTGAGTCGAACTAATGAAACAAATAATCTGTTAATCTTTGTTTTAGAGAATGAATGTGAACGTTATTGTGTTTTTTGTCTTACAACTTTCATGCTCAGGGTTTATTGGGTCAAAGCACACGGCCGCTCCCTTGCACTTGCATTCATGAATGTCGTAAGAAATGGAACCGGGACAGTCCGTAGGGACACCTGCAGGAATCCCTTCCTGGATTTCCTGACAGACGAGGAACCGATGGCAGTTGGCAGAATCTGGAATGTTGCCGGTATAGGGGACAGAGTTTGAGTCATAGCAAGAATTGTCCCGAGTTGTTCCCCCTGGAATGGTTCCAGCCCGTGCAGTTGTATTTGTAATTAGGAATACCAAAATCAAACTCAATCTATCCATTCTCTTGTGTCTTCCCTCTGGTTCTGATTTGATGTGAAAACTTTTTGTCTAATACCCTCGGATCACGTTTTTCAACTAATTTATAAATCCCCGATCCGACCTGGACCCTTTAAGAACTTGGACTAAGGACTTGGAACTTTTGTCATGCAGATGCAACGTTGAGCTGGAAAGCTATCGCTTCACTTCAGAATTACCTTTAATTCCTCTTAATTGTTTTGTTGTGCCAACAGAATTTGGATGGATAAGTTTCATGCACACGTATTTCAATTAATTCTTGTTCAAGTAGGGATTAACCATAGTTGTTTATCCATTTTCCTAATCGGAAAACGGAATTTTCATGATCATTCTGATGAATCTGATAAAATGTACAACCTTTTCCCAAATCCAACCCGTTTAGTCTTTTGTTGAATTTGCAAAATAAATTTTTTATTGTAATTCCCAGATTCCAATTGATCCATTGGATTTCACAAGAATAGTGCGAGGAGAATTAGGAAGAGCTTAAAAGTTTAGCTTGATTTCATACAGGAGATGAATTTAGGACTAAACACGGAGGTCAGACGTTAACTTGACGCGATTACGGTGACCAGCGGCGTGGCACACTTCATTCGATCTGAAAACAACAACGGAAATGATCTGAGCAGTAGAAAATACTCCAGCAAAGTACAGGACTTTGACTCATTGACTGCAAAAAGATGCGTGACTATTTTTTGATTTGATAAAAAAAAAATTCTTAATTAATTTGAAATTTATCCTTACTTTGCTCGTGTTCTGTATTTTCAGGATCGAAGCACTCTGCATCAGGTGAATCCGGAAACTCACATCGGCACGTTAGCAGACTAAATTCCAAATAGACTTCCGCACATTGTCGTGGTAGTGCCAGGACTGTGTCCTCGTCCAATCGGAAGCAATCCAGGTAGAGGTTACAATTGGTCGGATGTGGAATCAAATTGATGTACGGTTGTCCCTGGTCATCGTAGCAGCTCATGTCACGGGACGAGTTCAACTTTGGAACCCCAATCCCGTCGTTCCCTGCACAACAACTCAATGGATAACTTTATCTTGTATGGATTTGGACTTTGGACCGAACGTGTTTTTACCGATGCTGGCTGTGAATGCTGAAGGTACTAGCAGTAGTGGGATCAGTAAGAAGGTTCCAATCAGAATTCGGATGTAACTGCTGCTGCTTATGACATGAGTATTTCCTCCAAGAAGGTCCATTTCAGTCTCAATGAATTTCAGCCCAAGAAACAGCAGCGAAGGAAGTGATTCCAGAAACTATTAAATCAAATGACGCGTGTAATCGTTATACCTACTCTTCCTTTATATTTTTCATGCAAATATTTAATTATTTAATTCACCCATAATATCCTCATCCTATATGACCGTAATCTATGAATTTACATTTTACAAGGAACAGATAAGCGTTTTATGTTGCCGCACCAAAGGATTTAATCAGGTCAAAGTTTATAGGAGCCAATTATTACCTGCTCAGTTCAAGATCCTAAATCAGTTGATTACGGAGCAGTTTAGTTTGCAATTTGTATGGTTTAAGTTTTTATTGGTTTACAGATAATCGTCAAATATGGAATGCGAATAATACAAATGGATTTGCAACCATTGTGAACGTCTGCTGCTACGCGACCGACGTAGTTAGGATCCTTAGTTCAATGCCCTATCGACCTTAAGCCCGTCACATTCGGTTTCTGTCCAACGGGTGGCAGGGGAATTGGAGCGGCACAGTTGAATCGGACTGAATAGAAAAACATTAACAAGACGTAAGTCTATAGTTGCTCGCCTTTAACATTTCAAGTTAATGAATTCCTGCTCAATGTGTAGTCCTCATACCTTCATCACTGTTATGTTCAGGGTTCTCTGCGTCGAAGCAGACCGTAGTCTCCTCGTGGCAGAATTCGCAGTTGCAAGTGAAAATGTCAAAGCAAAGTCCTCCAGGAGGACACTCCATCCGAATCGGTGCGGGATTATACGGCTGATCTCCAAAGATGATGGTACACTTGTAGAAGAGGGAGCAGTCGTAGGGATTAGCAATATTCTCAGTGTACGGATTACCCAAGGAGTCAAAGCAATTGGCGTCCCGGTTCGGAGGAGCAGGTTTCTGGACTCCTGTGAAAATTATACGTCTATCAAGTAAGCGGGTAGTGCCATGACTGGAGTTGGAACAAATTAACCAATCCGACTCACCTTGACTATGGCCCACCGTCTGGTTCGCTGGTAATCCCCAAGAGAGACACACGTGTAAACTGAAGAGGACTGCCAACTGTTGACGACGCTGCCGAGCCGACATGACTTCCACGAAATTCAACCAAAGAGATTCTTTTACAATCTCTTTGAATTCAACACTCCTGACTGACTGACTGACAGTGCGGATCTGACTGATGCTGGTGACAGCGGTGAGGAAGGGTGGATTGGAGAAATAATTGGGGACTTATATTGGAAATTATATCTTGATTGGGGACGACGACGACAATTGTACTTTTGACAGAAGCGTCGTCATAAAGGCCAAAAGCCTCACGGTTATTGTAAAACCACTTTAGACTTAAATGAGTTTCAACTTGGTATTAATTGGAACTGATTGAAATGATACACCGAAAGTGCATTAAATATTTTAATTCATTCAACCAAATTCTGATGTTATCATTAATAATTGATGGGAAAACTTGTGCCGATTGGCAGATTAGGATTCATTCCACTGTTACAAATTTCAGCAGAGAATTCAAACTCAATAATAACTGTATTAGGATTGATTGATGTTGATACTTATTTTTCCAGCGGCGGAGGCCTTTCCGGTAGTTTCATCTTGGGCGATGCTGACGGAGAGCCGTTGGAGTCGTGATGTGTGAGCTCGAGTGAGGACTCAATTCGATTTGGATTCCTGGGCAAAACAATTCCGGTCTCGTTCTCGTTCGAGTCTCCAACATAGTACTCGTCATCCCCATAATACAAAATGTCTTCCGCCGTGGAATTGAATCGTTTCCCGTTGAGGACTGCATGATAGTCTTCCAGAAGGCTAGTCCGCTTAGGGGCCCTTGGGCCCGTTTTATTGAAGCGGAACGGCTCGTCCTCATCTGACTCCAAACTGTGCTCATTTTCAGTCGACACGCCTTCCTTCCTCCCATCATCATCTTTTGGTTTCACTTTACTGGCCACCTTTTCTCCAGGAGATCCTGCTTGGTTGCCACTCTTGTCACCGTTTAGGGGTATTGGTGGTGCTAATCGATTTTCCTTTGATGATTTATTTGATGTATTGTGGACCACTAGCTCATGCTCCAGGATGGGATGCCAATGAGTGACCGTGGGCACTGGTTGGCTGTTGCCCATGATGATGTTTACGACGACTGGTTCATGATGGAAGTCCTTCCCACCTACACTCGGTTTGATGTCCGTAGCTTCAACGTTCTTTCCAGGGGAGGCGTCGGGTCCAACCGGTCCACTCTTCTTTGTCTTGTTTCCATTTCTAGCTTTTCTCATTCTCACTACTACGGTATTAGTTTTCGGACTTTCGTTAGCGGTGCTGCTATTTTCTTGTGCATTTGGAGTGTTGGCATTTCCTGACCTTTCAAATGTGCGTCCACTTCTAGCAGCGGGAGCATTTCCTGGCATGCTAACCGTGCGCCCCACGCCAGTGGTATTTCCTGCCTGGTTGAAAGTCCGCCCACTCTGAGCGGCGGTGTTTGTTTTCCGTCCGAATGTGCGTCCATTTGGAAGGCTACTGACTGTGGTAGTTTCCTCGGATGCTTCGCCATCTTCTTCTGTCATCCCTCCATGTCCGGTGGTTGTATCTTCCGCGCGATCTTCCGTTGTCGTTTGTATGGGCGTTGGAACTTCCATTTGCAACGGTTTCTGCACCATGAAACCGTTGATTGAGGTCGCAATGATTCCTCCTCCACCGCCGCTGCTGCTGCTAGGACTTTTACTCTGTGCAGGTTTTACCACCGTATCATTTGAAACTTGTTTAGCAATGGCACGATACTTCCCAGGTTGTATCCAATATTTTGGTTTTTCTGGACTCCGGCCCTTAATGACTGACATGCTACTCCTCCCGCCAAAGGACCGCCCCATTTGTGCCGGCGGTTGGATATCGGGCCCATACAAATTGAGGACCCGGTACCGCGGCCCACAATAAACAGCAGAAGGGGCTAGACACTTATTTTCTGTAGCACTAAACAGTGTTTTGTTAGGGCATTCCAAGATGGACATGGCAGCTTGTACTTGCGTAGCATTCGTTCGGTCCTCCTCACACAAGATATACATGGAACAGTCGAAGGGTTCTGGGACGGTTTCATTAATTTTCTGATCACAAATCCCAATGTAAGGATTCTCTTCCTTTTTCAATTCCAACTCCTTCAAGGTCCCTCCGCCCCCGGCTTCCGTTTCCGTGACACAGTGGTCTGGGGGCGTAAGGCATCGAAATTTGATATTTGAAAAGATGAGACCAAATGGACAGTTCATGCCGACATAGTAATTGACCCGGCAGAGGAGGTACTTGTCACAGGCAATCTCACTCGGACGAATCTCACCGTTGACCGTGCAGGGTTGCCTTTCGAGTGAGTGCCCGGTGACCTTATTGGCGGAGCAAGGGATCTGGGCAGATTTCTCACACTTTAGAGTTGTTTTGCTAAAAACCGTTCCGGGTTGACAGTGGGCTCGATAGGAGACGCCCGCAATACACTGGAAATATTGTTGACAGTTGGAAGGATCCAGGCGCCGTGCCGTGCTCCCACGACATCCTTCTCCATAACTTTGCCCACTGGGTAGCAAGTATGAGAACGTTATCAGAATTATGTAGAATTTAAACGTCGAGTACTGATTTCTTAACATGCTGGTTAACTTCATGAAGTCCTTTTCTGAAGTTGCATCCTCGAACCTTCTCAAGAGTTATTTCGCTGAAACGTAATATAATAGCGAATTCATAGTTCCCTTTTCTGACCTTGGCCAATTTCTATTGTGTTTGGAAATAATTGGTGAATGAATGAATTAAGGAGACAGTCGCAGATAGTATGAAACGATTAACTGTTTATTTTATTTTGATTTAAGGAATATACAATACAAAGGAAATACTGGTTTAGTACAGTTGGATTTATTTTATGGTTCGATGACATGCGGAGAAGGTTGCACAATGTTTCCGATATGTGGATCGAGGACAAATTATTCCTAGGTATGGGACCTGACACCTGCTGACCTGAACTTTTCATCGTAGGAACAGCTCAAGCACGGCGATGGATCCCTGCCAAGATTGGCTCCGACACTATTGAATGAAAGGAAATAAATTGAATCAAGAGAACTCGGGTCTGGAGTTGAATTGACTTTGTGCGTGAAATTTTTATAGAATTATAGAGTTATTAGTTAGCATTGGGCGTAACCTGTGACAGGAAATACTTTGCGGTTGGATTTATGAAAATCTTTGCCAGGAAACAAGGCAGAGATGGCCCTCCGAACTTTGCAGCAGAAACAGGATTCGCAGCTGACGAGGGATTGCTTGCTCACCGTGGGACCAATAATTGGAAATGCATTCCCGGGCATCCCACCGCCGCCGTCCCCAGATCTCCGGTCACTGTTACTCCCAACCATTTCTCCATGCTCCAGCTCAGACTGAGCTTCGTAGTAGACATCCTCCTCCTCCTCATCCCCATCTGAGACCTCGGCACAGACTTGACCTGTTAAAAGAACGGGAGCTTGGAATAACTCTTTGGGAAAGATTTGAATATGATTAGAATTTAGCAATTGTTGACTTTGGTTCACCTCGATCCGTGATTAACGAAGACCCAGCCGAAGGTAGTCCTGGTGCTAGTCGGGCGAGGTGACGACTGACAATTATTCTACGACCAAAGTAAAGCAGGCAAATAACTGATAAGGCTCCTGTGACAAAGGCTGCTCCGTACGGAATCATTCTCAGACAAGTTCAGCCACGGGAGTAATCAGAATATCCAATCCAATCCAAGCTTTAATTTGAGGAAATGATTAGGAATATGTGGAGTAAAGCAGACACACAACGGGGTAAAATCCTTCGTTCACAAAGGTCATTCACCTCGGAAGGTCATTCACCTCTCGGCTCAACCCAACCTCAAAACAAGCCATCAGATGTCACCCCAATTCCATCCTTATCCACATCTGACGCCAAGAAATGAAGGTGTATTGGAATGAAAATCAAATTATGAAAAATTGACGAGTATTCATAAAAATGGTATTCGGCTTGCAAAAGTAGGTGAATTGTTGGCACATTTCTGGACAATTGGATTGTGATTTATCAATTTATCGAAAACTATTTGAAGTGAGAATTGACATGAATGATGAGATTAGTTGGTTTGATGTGAGTTGAGTTGCTATTGTTTAGCCTAATTTTAATCGGGTCCATTTGGTCTTGGGTGGTCCGTCCGTGTCCGTGGTCGTCGTATTTTTAGTGTAAGCTTTGAGGTTCGTTATCTTCGTATCGAGACCAAACAAACACAAAATGCCTCTTGGTTTTCACTTTCTGCAGAGTATAGCCAATGGCATCGCCTATAGTGCTGCTAAGTGCTAACCAACAGCTCCCGCTATAAAGAGGCAAAGAATCATAAACACACTCGCCATTTTATCACTCCTCTTTCTTTCCACTACGTACTCACATTTCTTTTCTTGTATCTTGTGTGGTATTGTTTTTGTGAATTCTGCGGATTATTCTGATACTGCTGTTGCTGCTCTAATTAAGGATATAGTTAATTCGTGAATCGTCGATTGTGGTGTGGTACACAAGGCTGAAATTGTCCCACGTCCGCGTCCGCGACCCACCCGACGAATTATTATTACATATTCATTCCACCCACTGGATGTGAATTGGAGGACTCTGAATATAGACAAGGTATAACAACCAAGGCCAGTCGCCCTCATATACTCATTACATCATGATATTCATCAGTCGTCACACTCACTTTTCCTCGCAAACCCATGGCAAATGGGAACGACTCGTGTGACATTAATCATCCAGTTTCTGCTCTCAATTTAACATTACACTAAACTAACTAGTCAAGTGAATGTGAGGAGCCGAGGTCAGAGATCACCATCATGGGAGAACCAGAATCGGCAGAAGATACGTCCCCTCGACTGCCCATGCCTCACTGGCAAACCAATCGAGGAAGCTGGCTAGGGTGGCCAAGGATGGGGTCAATACTACTCCTCGTCCTCGTATTCTCCATCATTTCATCCGTGTCAGGAACCATTACTGTTATTAATCAAACATCAAATGAAAGTGTGGCCGAGTTTGTTGATGCTCCAGCTTCCTTTGTTCCGGACCGTGTCTCGTATTATGGTCTTCGGGTAAGTTCGTATCATCGTATCGTATTCGTAGCCATAACCAATTGATCGTGATGTTTTGCCATGTGCCCTTGAGAATGTTTTTCTTTGGATCTTTTTCAGGGATATGCCGTTTATGCAGATCCACCAAATGCCTGTCACACTGTCCAGCCCACTCCAAACCTTACTATTACAAGTGTCAATTGGATCTTGGTAGCAAAACGGTTCGACTGTGATTTCCAAACTAAAATTGAGAATGCTCAGAATATGGGCTACTCGGCCATAATCATTCACAACGTGGGATCGAACAAAACGGAGCCTATGACTGTGCGAGACCCCGAACGACTAGTTATCTATGCTGCCTTTATAGGGGAGTACAATGGATGGCTCCTCCGAGACAATTATTCAATTGGTGCATCTAGTTATCAATATTACGTTGCAATTGAAGATGATTTCGCATTTTCCGGGTATATTCTCCCATTTGCCATCGTGGTGTCCATTTGCTTTGTTGTCATGCTCTTGTTCATGGTAAGATTGGTAAGGACGATATTTCTCTAATCAACTTTCCACTTAACAGTTCCTCTTACTAATAATAAATGGCAGTTCAACTGGTCGTGACCATCTTTGACTCAATGGGGCTCCTTGGTTCTTATTCTGGCAGGTATGGCAGCAAGTTTGTCGATGGTTGCAGGAAAGGAGACGGTCGAGACGACGGAAACTCCCGAATTCGGTCCTAAAGAAACTTCCCATTACAAAATGGACCAAGGGAGATCCATATGAAGTAAAGGTTAAATTCGCATTGAGTTAATTCGGATTAAAAAGATTTTCTTGTGTTTTTTCTAGACGTGTGCTGTTTGTCTGGAAGACTTCATAGAACAAGACAAAGTTCGCGTGCTGCCTTGCTCTCACGGTAAGGTAACCGGGGCAGACAGACGATCCAGTTAGCGATAAAGGTTAGAGTGTGGTGGTACTTATCCTGGGAATGTTTGTTTAGGATTCCATTCAGTATGTATCGATCCGTGGCTTACAAAGAACCGCCGCGTGTGCCCAATTTGTAAACGGAAAGTAATTTTGGCTGAAGAACAGTTCAGTAACTCCGATTCGGATTCCGAGGATGAGACGACGCCGCTCCTTCGGAATCCTTCCACATCGAATCCAAATCCAGCCACTTCTAGCAGCACTTTTGTTCAACGAGGGGTAAGTTTCTGTTTATAGTCTCCTTCAATCCATCTGCTATTCATCCGATTTTTAGAACCATTTCCATTGGATTTTCTTAATTTTACAGGACAGTCTTTTCCGCGTCCGGCGGCACCCTCTCCTTCACCGCGTCCAGCCCCCACTACAACCTCCCACTACTGCTCCAATCGCTTCAGACACTTCCTCCATCAGTAGTTCAGATTCAGAGGGTCAGGGTCACCGAAGTCAGAGTCACCAGAGCCTTCCCGTCTTGGCAGAGGTTCATGGTTCCAGTTTAGGACAAAGTACGGAAGTTCCACAGGGCTCACGTGCCCCTTTCCCCTCACTTCAGACTATCCCTTCAATGTTAAACTCGTCATCTTACATGGTTAATCCGACTGTCATCACGCCTGGAAGGAATTCAATTAATCTTGACTCGGCTGACATGGACGCCCTCAGCGATGGGGACAGCTCATTGGACTCTGTTAGAGGAATCGTTGGAGGAGGAAATCCTGGCATCCCTGCTGTCCATGTCCCGGTGACCTCGGCTAGAAACCCCACAAATCCAAATCAGAATGCAATAGTCTGAGTTTTAAACTTTTCACACAGCAAGGTTAGTTGGACAACATTGAGTTTCTTTAATTAGTTTAGTTTACATATAATCCCTATCTTTAGTTTTTATTTTAGACGCTGGTGTCGTTGTAAGCCCTCACATCCCAATGCCACATTTTAATCCCGCGTATCCTATAAAAACATTTACAAAATATGGAACTGGAAACGTTTTGGCCCTTGGCCCTTGAGTGATCTGATTAATAATGGTAATAAGCTCCCATTAGTCATAAGGTTACTTACTCCCCGGATTTAACAAAACTTGTGCACTCTAGCCTTGAATCGAGTCATAAATTTAGGTCTCGTGTGATTGCAATGTCTGTTGTCACAAGGAGAGGAAGTTGCACTTTTTTTTTTCAGAGGAAATGACAATTGGTTGTCGGATTCCCCATCTCTTGTGTTTAAGTTGTGCCATTTTTGGCAAGTGGCACTGCTACGCAAAAGTAATAATAATAATTATTAGTTATTGGGATTTCTTGCACAAACGTTAAATTCCGAACATTTTTTTTTCGAAAATCGTGATAAACCCAAAACGATCCCATTCAAGTCTATGAAAATTTATGTTTAGTTTATAGACGAGTATTAAAAAGAATAAATTTAACTTAATAGTTTGATTTATTGTGGCGAGATACTCAAATGTCAATGGTTAATCAAAAAGTTATTAAGTGTGAATTTATTTGAGAACTTTTGGCCCTTTTGGAAGATTGGAATCCAGCCAGTTACCGATATCTCCAGAAAACTGGTCGTTCCATTCCCGATTCTGCTGAATAATGACAATTGAGTCCAGAATTGACGTTTTCAATCCTTCAGCCAGTTCGTGCTCGTGATCATCATGGAATTTCTGAATCTGTTTCAAGGATTGCGGTGTAGCATTTTCTTTCTCACAATTCAAGAGAGTGGACGGCTTAAGGCTTACCCTGGTTTCGATCTCTGGCGAGCTGGCGTAGGTACTGACAGCTCTAATGGCAGTACTTATAGCGTCATCTCCCAATCTGAATTAATTAAATTTTGCAATTAAATTGTTGTTGGTTTAATCAAATATTATCCTACACGCCATTTACCTGCTTATGATGTTGACGTAGTTGAGTTCAATGAATGTCAGGGTCTCATCAACCGTATCTTCCCGTCCTGCAATTTGCAGAATCAGGGCTTTCCGATGTGCTACTGGAATTTTGCTCACTGGATCAATGGTTGTCTCCAGGAGTCTATAAAGATGAGCAGGTAGAGTTTACTTAATTTCATAATTGACTGCTTTGTTTAGAAAACTTTTTTAGCTTACGCTTCAAGTTCTGCTTTGTTTAGAACACAGCCTCGTGAGCTATAAAGTAGGCGATGTTGGTTTACCCCAATGCTGGATGAAGGAGTATCATATTGCTCCTCCATAAACTCTCTCCAGGTTGGACCTGGCACCGTCTCTCGACGGTATGCTGCACACAGCACCATTGGCTGAATGTCCGCCTGGATCCTACGTACCGGAAGTGCTATGAATGTCTCCTGTTTTTAATTAATGAGTGAACTGAGCATGGATTGCTTACTGCGTTGCTGCAGATGGATTAGCTACCCATGCGTCCATGAGCTCTTCAGTCGTCGTCCCACACTGGGGATGGTCAAGGGCGCATCCCCAGTCCAGCAACAGTGCCTTGAGCATCCAACCTACCGGGCCATCATCTCCAGGTAAAGGTTCCGTTCCAGTCATCAATCGTGTCAATTCGGCCTCAATCTGGCCTGACAGGTACGTCTGTCATAATTCAAAAGCAAAAGTTAGAGAATGGAAATTGAAATGGAAGGTGAATATGTCCTGACTCGCGGTACCTCAAATTTAGTAAAAGTAGACCCGTCCCCGGCCCGGAGAAAGTTGTACAATTTACGAAGGTGGGTCAAAGCCGTGGTCCAAACTGGATATGATTTCTCATTCGTCCCGAGAAACTTTGTCAAGTCAAGGGCCGAGCCCATTGGGGCGTAGGCTGTTAAGAACACGAAATTAGGATTGCATTTGAAAGTATTCAGGAAGCATTTTTGGTATTTGGTTACAATGGAAGGCAAAATTGAAGTAGTCATCTAAAAGTTGACTTCGGCTTGCAGTTGGAATCTCGGTGTTCCCTGCAACCTCCAGCAGTTGTGCATTGAGCAGGTCAAAAAAGTGACTATCGTACATGACACGATAGTAACCTGACGGAGAAAGTCGTTCAGCATGAAATGAGAATGAAAAGAAATGAAAACGTTTTCAGACAAAGTAATAAACTCACTCATGGCTCCAGGATTGACAAGGATCCATTGGTCATCTGCCACTGTAACTGGAATTGAGATGAGAGGTTGATTAGCTCCGATCCAGGCTTTTGGACGATAATCATTCCCTGGTGACGGCGTTTCACCATCATGGTGAAACGCTACAGGAATTTCCCATGTCCCGGCAGCTGCCGAGCCTGATGGTCCAGATGTCGGGATAAATTTTTCCTAAGACCGAAAGAACTTTTCCTAAGACGAAACTGTGAGTGTGATTCATTTCACGGATCCGGTTTTCAAAATTTACCTGTGACGCAAAGATTCTGCCAGGAGCGACCCATGAAATGCGGACCAATGGGAATCCATCTTGAACCGTCCACGTATCCATGATCCCTTTCACTGTTTTCCCGTGAAGATCAACGCTGTGGGCGTCTGCTACACTCTGCAGCGTCTCAAACAGCTCGTCCTGATTTGCTGAATCGTAGGCACTGTGTAAACAAAATAATATCAATCATGGTAGTTCCCATATTTCCATTTTCAGATATAAGCTTCGTTTCATTGTCTTCCTACTGTTCCATCAGGTATTGATGTAATCCTGTCTGAAGCGTTGTCGGCTTGGTCGTCCCGTTGTTTAGGAATGCTTCCATCATCCGAATGAGTGAAGCTCCCTTTTCGTAAATGATCCGGGAGTTCTGTGACTGGATTTCAGTTGTGGAGTCACCGCGGACGGCGTGCGTGTTGGTCCCGACGTCTGCTTCCATTGCTAACTGGACTGTGTCCAGGACCATACGCTCCTTGGATCCGAAATAATCATCGGATGCTTCATCCCCTCCTTCTTCAACTCCGCCGTCAACTCCATGAAACTGCAAGTACCGCGCGAATCCTTCTTTGAGCCAAAGGTCATTCCACCAGGTAACTGTGACCTGATTCCCAAACCAGCTATGAGCCACTTCATGAGCTACAACAGCCGCTTGTCGCCAGCGCTCAAATTGCGTCATGTCCCCAGACACAAAGAGGAGAGTCGGAACCCGGTATGTGTTCAATCCCCAATTCTCCATCGCTAATTTCGAAAGAAAGGAAGCAGTTTAGGCACGGGATGGACCTTGTCGTCATAAATCAATTAACGTTAGCAGTAACCTCCAGCCGCAAAATCAGGAATGGCGACAGAATCCAATTTGGGAAGATGGTATTCGATATCAAAGTATTCAGAGAAAAACGCTAGGGCCTTTGAGGCCGCGTTTGCAGAGAATAGTCCAGTGTCCCCAAGCATTTGGTTACGTGGTCCCCAGGTCTGTAAATTACCGCATCGCTAACTTAAATTACATCATTTAAAGGCAAACATTGTTTTGTGAGCGCAAAACAACTTACTTTAACGGATCGACTATCGGCTGATGCGGTGGACGTGAAATCAGAGACAATTATGGCGATAAGATAAGTCGGCATGTCCATCCTGGTTGGTTCGAAAAATTGTAAAACGTAGTCAGCCATTCTAAAGTAAAAAGGAAAATGATTCATCTTTACAAAACTTAATTGATCTAAGTTGTCGTCATCCCGAAATGCTTTCGGTTTTACCCTGGCATGGGTACTGGAGTGCCATCCGGTTCCATGTTGGACAAAGCATGGTAGTCATAGGTGTCAGTTTCAGTCAGCTTCTGCTTATATCCAACTTTAATGCTAAACGTTGCCCGAAGAGCTGGTTCATCAAAGCAAGGGAAAGCTTTTCGGGCTCCTGTCTTTTCAAATTGGGTCGTTGCCAGAAATCTAAGGATTCACACAAATTGTCAATAGAAACTAGCCAATCCTTGCAGAGTTTCCCCGACCCTGACCTTTCATGTCCTTCGTCGTCAATATAAGACGATTGGTAAAGTCCGTCGGTACCCTCATTAATTTTGGCTAAGAATCTGATGGCCACCATGTAATATCCCAGTCCGAGAGGGTTCTCCAGTTTGATGGTTACCGTTTCCAGCTCTTCATCGAACTGGACACTTACGATCGGGAGGAACTCTGCCTGCCCACTTTGCCTAATCTGAAAAGAAAGTATGCGTGTCCAAAATTATCACCCAAATCAGTTCAAACCACTTTCGGCGTGTTGGTTAATTCTTAGTCTCTCAACTGTGACGTTGTCCTTGGTGAAATCGATTTCCTTTGAATGTAAAGTGATGACGTCCGTCGGAGTTAGGCATTGTACTTGAATTTCAATTTCTCCAGGAGCTGTAAACTGCGTGTAACCTTCCGGTGGATTGGTTTCCAGTATGGTGATGATAGTTAGGTCGTAATTAATTGGAATAACGTTGGGTGGTAAACGGGCTCTTGTGCTGGATGTCAGTAGGCTCAGATCCAAGTCAGAGTCCGGGAGACCGCGTTGGTTATCCAATTGGAATGGAGGTGACCCTTGTACCACTACCACCACTACCAAAAGGAAGCTAAGAAAAAATTTTGGCGTCACCATGTTTTCGCCCTACAAAAACCGGGATACAATTGGACAATGAAGATGAAATCGTAAAATTCCTGCCATTTTATCAACATTTTCATGTCCCGGATATCATATCTCAATGGATCTATCAAAAAATGCTGGAAAAGTGATAAAAATGATAAGCATCCTTTCATATGGACCAAACTAAGGACAAATACGCTGCCAAGCAAAACAGTCATCCAGTCTCGAGCATCATTAATTCATCATACGCTGTCTTCGGTGGTGACCTTCCGCTTTTCCCAAATTCATTCCCAACACCTGCAGAATACAATCGGGTTATCGGCTGTGATTAATGATGATGAAAATGAATCATTTTATCATCGTCATTTAGTACCTGTTATTATTTCAGTTTAGTTCATCAATTCGTTAGGTTAATTTACTAACCAAACGCTTTGTGAAAGAAATCGAATTATCTGCGTAATTCTGATAATATGCATTCCATTCGCATCAGTTCATCTAATCGGCGCTGGTGACTAACATGAAGCCGCCGACGATTGCACGCTGCTACGTACTTGAAGGGATGGAGCATGTCGAGCTCATAACCAATTAAACAGTTTACTGATTTACCAATTTACCACAATCCTAATCC
>Ga0194135_10000901_pt1 | contig 17361 bp, 15 predicted proteins | sample LitLau_LLRF_2013_FD_134024 | JGI IMG/M metagenome (GOLD analysis project Ga0194135, IMG submission 134024) | Freshwater sediment microbial communities in response to fracking from North America - Little Laurel Run_MetaG_LLRF_2013 (version 2) | ecosystem: Environmental > Aquatic > Freshwater >...
ATATTTACGACGGGTTACACTGCTAACAGCGCAGCGATTTTAGCTATCCTTAAAAATGAAGACGTAGCAATTTTGGATATGGCTGTCCATGCGAGTGTTTATGAGGGGTGCAAAGAAACCAATTTAAAAATGTTCCTGCATAATGACCTCGAATCCTTAGAGCGCATTTTAAAAGATGCCCAGGACAAATTCCGGACAAGACTGGTAATAATTGATGGCGTTTATTCCCAGGACGGTGACCTGGCCAGGATGAATGAAATCTATGAACTTACGAAAACCTACGGGGCTTTTTTAATGGTTGACGATGCGCATGGCATCGGCGTTCTCGGGGAAACCGGTCGCGGTGCAATAGAAGTATTTAATTTGCTGGATAAAATAGATATTATTGCAGGCACATTAAGCAAAGCATTCGGACATGTGGGAGGATTCGTGATCACTAAACCAGAAGTTGCCAATTATCTTAAATTCCAATCGAGGCAGCAGGTTTTTTCTTCTACTTCGACACCCGCAGCAGCAGGTTTACTGAAAGCGATTGATTTGATTGATGAAGAACCTGAATGGCGGACTATGCTTGCCGATAATGTAGCCTATTACAAAAAGGGGTTATTAGATTTAAAACTTGATATCGGAACAACGGCGTCGCCAATCATTCCCATTAAAATTGGCGATCCCCATAAGACGGGAGATGCGGCCAGGTTGTTACTGAAAGCCGGGGTATATGTCAATGCTATTGTTTATCCTGGTGTATCGCGTAAGGACGCCCGGATCAGGACTAGCCTGATGGCCACCCATAGCCGTGCGCAATTGGATGTTGCGCTAAATGCGTTTGAATATGTCAATAAGCGGCTAAATATTTCGAAAACCGGATAACCTCTTTATCTTTACTACCATTCAAACTAATTTATGACCAAAAAACGCTACCAGGGTTCGATTAACGACAAAGAGCGCTCAACACAAAAACTGATAGAGGCCGTGGGCACCGTTATTAAAACCAAGGGGTATAAAGGATTGACTGCGACAAATATCGCTAATACAGCTGGATTAAGCAGGCGACTGATCACTTTCTATTTTGGTTCCGTCGAGGAATTGATCGAGACCTATGTGAGGGGAAAAGATTATTGGGTTGCAGCTTCCGGCAATGCCGGAAAGATGATGGAGGGAAATAAGGGTGAGCAAACGCGTGAGATATTGGAATGCCTGCTGTCGAACCAATTGGACTATTTTTACAACAACGAAGAAATGCAAAAGATCGTTCTTTGGCAGATCAGTGAAAGTACCCAGATCATGAAAGAAATATGTGAAGAACGGGAATTAATGAGTAAAGTGTTTTTTGCATTATCTGATCAGGAATTGAAAGGAAAAGATATTGATCTAAGAGCAAGTTCTGCATTACTTGTCGCTGGAATTTATTACCTGGTATTGCATGCTAAATCGACAGACACCCTTTTTTGTGAAATAGACTTGAAAACTTCGGCAGGGATTGAAAGAATTAGGAAAGCCGTAAAACTGATATTGGAAAAGATGTACAATTAACAAGCCGCCTAAAGGACGGCTTATTTTGGATAATATTTACCTTACCTTCATATATGAATAAGTTCAATTGGCATTCTGAGCTATTAAAAGGCAATACCATCATTACTCCTGATTATAAAAATACACAAAACGTCAGGCGTTTTTTCCAATCTCATTTTGGTGCGAATTTTAAAATGAACCGAGAATTTATGGCTTGGCTGAAGACTAATAAGGGAGTTTGAAGATAAAAAACAGTAACATTAAATGTTTTCAGCAATTGAATACGTGCCAACAGATATGATTTCTTAATCTTTGATCGTCCAGGACAAGATCGCGAATATAATCTGGCAGTTGATCCCGCTGCCATTGACCATATCGGTATTTCTCACTTATTGTTTCAAATACCGGAGCGCAACACACCCCGACTTAAAAACCCTCGACTCCACAAGTTTTAATTGTAATTTCTCTCGCAGGTTGATACCTTCAAACAACCGTCTCCCCTCTCCTGCTACTATCGGATGAACCACAAAACGATATTCATCAATGAGACCAAGCTCTGCAAGTTGTGAAGGAATGGTTACACCACCGGTTAAAATATTCTTACCTTGTTCTTGTTTCAATTTAAGTATTTCGTCGTGAAGGTTCGTACGAACAATTCTCGTTTTTTTTTCTTCAGGGCTGTCTAATGATTGTGAGAAAACAATAATTTTCTTGATCGCGTCAAATGCCTGGGCATATGCGATATCTGCTTTTTTCTGCCCGGAATGGTCTTTCATCAGATCAGGCCAAAAAGGAACCATCAATTGATAAGTTTTACGCCCGTAGAGAAATGTGTCAGCATCTCGTGTGAGATTCGTAAAATAGTCCATCGTTTCTTCATCAGGGTTGAATTTGGTATGGTCACAGCCCCCATCCAAGGTCGTATTGATTGTGAAGATTACATTTCTCATCTGATTGCTTTTAATTTTCCTCCCCTTGTTAAGGATCTTTATAAAGATAAAAAGCACTCTGCTTGAATAAAAGGGCAGAATACGGCATTATTAGGGTGTGGTTGAGACAAATTTCACTTTGTCATTCACCGCATTTTCACCAACTATTATTCATCTCCATTCAAAATTATCAGCTTGTTTGTTACATTAAATCATTATAAATTCGAAGCGTTATCATCTGGATAATAACACTTTAACAATAAACAAGAATGGACAATCAGGAATACGTATTCACCCCAGAGGGAGATCAACCTACGGTACAGAATCTAAGAAGAAGTACATTTAAAATGATTGCTTTTATAGCAGTCGGTTGCGCTTTTTCTACCTACTTCTTAAAACCCAGTAAAGAAATTGATGCATTAGTTGCCTTCGTATTACTTAGCTTTTTAGTGATAATTGTTGTTTATCCGGCGCGTTATATTCAGAATATCCGTATAGATCCCAAAACACACAAATTATATGCGGGCTATCTGAAGATGAATGGCAAAACGGGCATTACCGTTATTGATTTAGACCTTGCCAGGATAAATTACAAATTTAACTTCACTAAAACTTCTTCGGGATGGTCCTTAACTTTGAATGATGGGACGGAAAAACTGAAACTCTATGAAACCAAATCAACAACCAGCAAGGATCAGAAAAATTCATTTCTAAAAGATCAGCTTGATAGCATAAACGAAGTGATCAACCATATCAAGAATGGCAATCTGGTTGATCAGCATTCCTGAAGACTCCCTTTGTTCATACACTAAGAAAAATAAAAGTAAAGTATTTGTAACGCAGCCAATAAATAGGTGTCTATTAGAAAAATCTAAAAACACCTCATAACACTATTTATTCACCCGTAATCAAAACAACTTAATGAAATCTTTTTTCCTCTCAACCCTCTTATTATTTTCCTCTTTTTGTATCCATGCACAAGAAACCAGCCCCTTTACTACCGGATTCGAGGAAACGGTTCCTTCCAAGATCCTGGGACAGGAACGTAAAGTCTGGATACATATTCCTAACAGCAACGGAGGAAATAAAATAAAAGACAGAGGACATTATCCTGTAATTTATTTATTGGATGGAAGTGAAAATTTCAACACCGTTGTCAGCATTACAGAACATATGACTGAATCAAGCCTTTGTCCGCCGATAATTGTAGTTGGAATCCTGCCTAAAGACAGAGTGAGTGAATTGACAACCGGTGCTGATAAAGAATTACCCGGAGTTATTGGCAATGGCGAAAAATTCATGTCTTTTATCGAGAAAGAACTTATTCCATATATCGATACAACTTACCCAACCACAACTTATAAAACATTTATCGGTCATTCCCTTGGGGGTTTAACAGTCATCAACACTTTCCTTCATAACCCGAACTTATTCAATTCTTATGTTTCTCTCGATGGATCTTTGTGGTGGGATAATCAAAAAACTGTAAAAGAAGCAAAAACGATCTTACCAACTCAAGACTACAAAGGAAAGACTTTGTTTATGGCCATGGCCAATCGTCTGGAAAGAGGAGTAGATACGCTCAGTGTTCAAAAAGATACAAGCGGGACTACGGCCCTTATCCGCAGCAATCTGGAATTCATCAAAGACCTTTCTAATAACAAAAAAGACCAGCTACGTTTCAAATACAAGTTTTATGAAGATGACAACCATCCTTCCGTAAGATTGGCCGGAGAATATGATGCGCTTCGGTTTATCTTTGATTTTTACAAGCTTAAAATTTATGACAGCGAATTAAAAAACCCTGATTTTAAACTGGATTCATTACTGGTTACACATTACAAGAACGTCTCTGAAAAAATGGGCTATAATATTAAGCCGGATGAAAGCCAGATTAATAATCTTGGATACCAGATGATGGGTACTAAACAATTCAAAAAAGCAGAAACTTTATTCAAACTCAACGTTGCCAACTACCCCAACAGTGGCAATTGTTATGATTCATTGGGTGATTGCTATCTGAATACCGGCGATAAAACCAAAGCTATCGCGAGCTTCAAAAAGGCTCTGACACTGAAAGCAATTCCGGAAACCAAAGAGAAATTGCAGAAGTTATTAAATGAGGAAAAAAAATAATTTAATAAATAGCTCAACTAAAAGGTTGAGCTATTTATTCTTTAATTGATTTATTGCAATAACCACATCACCCCGTTGATATCGTCTCCACCAGGATATTGTCGTTTGATGGCATTATCTACATTTACCCCATTATTGTTCAGCTCGGCTGTTGGATACATCCATCTTGTTGGTATTTTACCACCATTCAGCATACCGCTGCCAGCAGTTTCAAAAGTAGGAAAGCCCGTACGTCTTTGTTCATAAAATGACTGCCAGCCCGTATTCATAAAAGTATTGATATACCGCTGCATCAAGATTTGCTGTACCTGTGTTCCTGCCTGAAGTGCAACAGACTGCTGGTTCAAATAGGTTTCAATATCATTCAGAGTATAAGCGGCATCTCCTTTATACCTGGAGAAGAGCATTGCATTCCTAATCCCACCGGTATAAAACTTGTTAATGTCTCCAGCTATCCAGCCCCGTGCAACCGCCTCTGCCAGAATAAACTGCAATTCCGGGTATCCGATAGCAACACTTGGCTCATTAACAGCATCATATGCATATCTGTGATTAATGGCCGAAGCGTTTCCAGCGGTCATTTTCTGCACATTATCAGCAACCGGGGCACTACCAATCAGACCCGCATAAGCGTTAAAGTCTTTAGTAGAAAGTCCTGCGGCAACCGCATTAGGTGTTGGCGTACCATAGACAAAAAGACGCGGATCTTTCAGGCCTTTCAGCATTTTAACAAAAGAATCATCCAGATAATAATCCGTCTTTAAACTATTACTGTTGTTGTACGGATAACGGTTTCCTACCAGATCATAATACGTCAATTTTGCATTATCATCATTAGAGGTAAACAATGGGTATTTAGCCGGATTAGAAACGATATCATTAAATCGTTGTTTGATATTGAGTTTGGTATTCGCTTCTTTTTTTGAAAGGCTCATCAATACTCTTAAAGAAAAGGTATTGATTGCTTTTTTCCATTGCGTGACATCCCCGTTGTAAATAATATCATTATTAATGATGCCTCCCGAAGCAGACAGCGAATCGCTTGCTAACTTCAAATCGTTTAAAACCTGCAGATATATATCTTCCTGTGCATCGTAAACAGGTCTGACGGCAGCGTCAGAAAAATTGTTGTTCAATGCCTGCATAGCCTGTGAATAAGGAACATCTCCAAAATTAAGGGTGATGCCAACTATATAATACGACCTGAAAAATTTCCCCAGATATTTATAATTCGGTTTGGCTGTACGGACAGCTTCCTGCTCCATTTTAACAACCTGCGAAATATTTCCATATGAGAAGCCCGCTCTCTGCCAGCCATAATACTGTGTTGTACTCGCACTTTGCGTATAAACCAATTGACGTGTAGCTAAACCGGCATCGGTCGAAATAGTAGCAAAAGCTGTCTGCTCAATATTCGCCAGCTCCAGAGAAGGATCTGCCTGAGTTGGTGTATTCGGGTTGATTTGGTAGTAATCGAACTTTTTGCAGGACGATAAAGCAATCCCCACTAAGAAAACAATACTAAATAGATATTTCTTTTTCATGATATAAAATGATTGATGAGTACTTTAAAATTTAAGATTGAAGTTGAAACCAATACTTCGCATAGAAGGTGTTTGCAGATTGTCACTCTCTGCATCCGGGTCTACATTAGGTATTTTGGCCAGCATGAACAAGTTGTTTCCAATCAGGGAAACAGAAGCCCCCTGGAATACCTTTTGCTTTTTGATCCATTTCTGAGGAAGTGTATAGGTCAGCGCTACTTCGCGCATCTTCAGATAAGTACCACTGTAATAGAAATAATTATTCTCTGCGCTGCTGCCCGTTCCTGTGTTATAAGCAATATAGTTTACCGGAGTTGTATTAGGTGCGTACTGTCTGGTATCACTGATGATATTACCATGATTGTCGTATGTAGCTGCGCCAGAAGTAACAATTACCCCCTTACCTACATAAGTACTTTTTCCGGCATTGGCATCATCACGATACTGGTTTACGGTACCTAAAGCAGTTCCGCCCCACCACATTTTATAATTAGTCGTAGAGTAAATAGAACCTCCGATACGTCCGTCAACAGCAATGCTGAGTGAAATATTTTTATACTTAAATGTATTTTGCCAGCCGTAGATCCAATTCGCATCAGCATATCCAATGCTGCGTTGGTAAGGATCATTCAAAGGCATTCCATTGCTACCATAGATGGTCTGTCCATCTGGTGTTCTTTGGTATAATGAAGTAAAAATTTTATCTGCTCTCTCACCAACTTTCAGGTTACCAATATACCCGTCCGTACTAAGTGTTGCTTCTTTAAGCCAGCGGTGGCTGTTACTAAAATTAAAACTGCTTTCCCATTCGAAAGAAGATGTTTTTACCGGAGTTCCGCTAACCATAAATTCCCACCCTTTTCTTTGGTATACGTTTGCATTCTGAAGCAGGGTAGTATAACCACTGGTCTCTGAAAGCGGAACAAGCTGGAAATTATTATATTCCTTATTCTGGAAATAAGTGACATCAACATTTAAACGGTTTTTAAATAGGCCTACTACCATACCTGATTCCCATGACATAACCGTATTCGGGATAAGATTTGGCATTTTGTAACTATCCGGCCAACTTAACGAGGCATTTCCGTTCCATTTATTACCTATGTTATAAGTCTGAATCTGTGCATAGAAGTTGTTAGGATCAGTGGTAATCGCACCACTGTTTACTTTTGCTACCGAAGTGCGGACTTTTAAAAACGAGATGGTTTCCGGTAATTTTAACGCATCAGACAATACAGCTGAAAGACTTCCTGATGGATAAAAATAGGCATTATTCTTTACAGGTAAAGTAGAGGTCTGATCTCTTCTGCCTGTGAATGACAGATAAAGGAAACGATAGGCTTCCAGATCTGCCATAGTATACAAACTATTTATTTGTCGTTCCTGAAGACTATTAGAGCCTTTCAACGGATTAGTGGAGTTAGCTATATTATAGAACCCAGGAATATTAAGTCCATCTGTACTGGTGGTCATTCCTTTGGTATTGTTATAAGAGTTTGCCGCTCCCCCGATTACAGATAGATTGAAGTCATCGTTAAACTTGTGTTTGTAGGTCAGAATCAAATCCGTGGCGATATCGAAATGACTGCTCTTGGTATAGGAATAATCTCCCTTTGAAAGCGTTCCATACCCAATATAACTATAAGGGTATCTCGAATCTGCGTCTGTTCCGTACTGGTTAAAGCCCGATCGTAGTTTAGCAGAAAAATCAGGGGCAATCTGGTAGTTTAAGGAGAAATTTCCAAAAGTATTGTCTTTCCTATAACCATTTAGCTGTTCGTTAGCAATAAAATAAGGATTGTTATACCAGGAAAGATTATAATTTCTTTGCTGTATACCTTCTTTTCCTTTCACCCAGTAATTCCGGAGATCACGGATATCCACATCCGGGCCAATCCATAATAAAAGGTTGTATAATATATTGGTGGGGCCATAACCAGTTGAGGGATAATTATTAGCGTATTCCCTGTTATAAGTTAACCGTCCGTCCATGGTTAATTTAGGGCTCAGGGCATAATTTCCGGACACCGAAAAAGAGGAATTGTTTACACCCGTATTCGGCACTGTACCTTTTTGATAATTATTTGCAGCCGATATTCTGAATGAGCCATTCTCACCGCTTGTAGATACTGAAACAGAATTGCTGGAAAGCATTCCTGTACGAAAGAAATTTTTAATATTGTCTTTTCCTCTTGAAATCCACGGTAAGGGAATCAATTTACCAGTTACCGGATCTGTAGGACTATTATATTGAGTGGTTTCATAATAACCGCTTGGCGTACTTGGGTCTTTTTGGTCGAGCTTAGGTCCCCAAATCCATCCACCGCCTTCTGTACCCCCACCAGATCCATCTACATAAGCATACTTCCCGTTATTTCCCGCACCATACTGGGTCTGTACTTTTGGTACTACAGTATATCCGGTCTGGAACATGGTCGAAGAATTAATCTCCACGCTTGTCTTTCCTTTTTTGCCTCTTTTAGTGGTATACATAATTGCACCATTGATCCCGATAGAACCATACAATGCACCTGCGGCTGTACCCTTTAACACCGTGATACTTTCAATATCATCCGCATTAATTTTATACGGATCAGCTGTAGGATCAGGAATCCCATCTATCACAATTAATGGTGTCTGCCCTCTTAATGAAATGGTGGGGCTTTGAAAAAGGTCGGTTGTGTTGGAAATATTCAGGCCCGCTACCTTTCCGGCTAATGCACCTATAGCCGTAGGGCTTTTGACCTTTTCCAAAGTTTCACCTTTCACCTCCTGAACAGCATAACCGATAGATTTTTTTTCCTTTTTGATCCCTAATGCGGTTACCACAACTTCTTTCAGGTTACCATTATCAGCATTTAAAATTACGTTGAGCTGTGTTTGGCCGTGAAGACTTATTTCTTGTGGCGTATACCCGATATAAGTGAATACGAGCACTGCTTTCGGATCTACATTAGTTAGTGTGTAAACACCATTTGCATTAGTTGCCGCTTTTAGCGACGTGCCTTTGACCAGGATATTTACAGCCGGTATTGGTGTTTTGGTCTCGCCATCCAAAACCTGGCCCTTTACGGTGATGTTCTGCGCAAAACTATTCGTTGCGGTAAACAAAAAAAACAGCAGCAATAAACAAAATTTAATGCTGCTAAAGATCATAAAAAGTACATTTTTTCTCATACTGTCCAAGGTTAATATTTAATAATTTCCATTTCTAAACGGCTATATAACAAGCAGCTAATATCTCCGTCAAATGTTATTTCAATATCAATATAACATTAATAAATTAACTAAACGTTCGTTCAATCTATCCTAGAAAAAGAGGTCATATAAAGAAATATATATCGTGCTTTTTATAACTGTTTTTTTTAGTAGTTTGCCCATGGAAATTAAATTTACATGGGCAGAAAAAGCATTAAAGACGTAAGACAATTAGAAATCATCAAAGCATTTTATAAGCTTGCGAAGAAAGAAGGTTATGAAAACAGTTCGATTGCGAAAATTGCCAATGAAATGGGTGTGAATCCTACCCTTATTATCCATTACTTTAAAACAAAAGAAAATCTCACCTATGCATTGATAGATTATATACTGGACAGGTACCTGTTAATATATAGTATTAAAGAACCCATCATAAGCAAACCGCTTACAAACAATAATAAACATGCTTCTGATAGCTTGATAACAGCTAAAAAACATTTAAATACTGATGAAAAAGGAATGCTTTCGGATCTTCATAAAACCATAGAAGCACTTTTTTCAAAGAAATGGAATTTGCTCTTTGACGATGGATTATTTTATGCGTTTTATGCGCTGGCATTCAGGGATAAGAAGATCAAGGCCAAATACAAGATTATCTTAGATTCGCTTCGCAAAACCCTTGCGCTGATAATTGAACGTTGTAATCAACAGGGTTTAATCAAGGTCGCTGATCCAAAAGTTGCCGCAGATCTGATTTTTGTACTGGTTGACGGCTCTTATTTCTACCTTTCACTGGAAGAGGATAAAGCAGCCTTTTCAGAAAAAGTTGATTTTTATAAAAATAAGGCCTATGAGATTCTGGGTATAGAACCTTAGTCCTTTTCAACCGGTTTTTGAGTTTTTAAATGTTGTCTTAATGCATATAGCCCGATAAACATCCACAAAAGATTGGCAGCAGCATTTGGAATATCCCGGCTATCAACGGCCACTGCAACCAAAAAAAGTCCTCCAAAAATATTCATCAACTGAAAAGTGACAGACTTTGCTTTAATGACATTTGTACTCAGGAGTAAATAACCCAATGTACATAAGGCCACGCCCAACCAACCAATACCCGTTAATACTATATGCAACATGATAGTTTGTTTGGCCATAAAGTTGCTTATTTAAAATTAAAATTCTGGTTGAATAACTGCATTTATAAGGTTATTAACTCAATCCCTTAAAAAACAATTAATTACAGAGTAAAAAAACGTGAAAAAACACTAATTGTAATTCACTGACAATCAGTGTTCTGTATATACTTTGTTCAGACATCATTCAGACCTTCCTCAGAGGTCCTAAAGACCATTGTTCAGTTTTCACTGAACAAGAGCTATACTACATGTGAATAATTTTATAATAAAAAATTTATAATGACACTTTTGATTAATATTTTATCTATATTGTAATACTAATCAGGAGGTAATTATGGCAATTTTACAGGAAGGCACCGTATTAACAGGAATAAGAGGAAAAATAGGAACCGTTGTAATCTATCGGTGGAAAGACAAGGTGTGTGCCCGTTCAATACCAGCCACATCCCGTAAGAAAGCAAAAAGAAGCGTGCTACAAGAAGCTCAGGCCAATAAAATGAAGCTATTGAGCCCAATTTTAAATGCAACAGCGAAATTCCTTAAGATCGGCTTTAAGCAAAGGGCCCAGGAGCGGAATATCACTGCGAATAATGCTGCTAAATCTATAAACCTATTGAATGCTATTAAAGGGGAATTCCCGGAACAGGAGATTAACTGGGAGGCCATCCTGGTTTCGGATGGTGAACTGACCAAACCGAAAAATGTGAAGGTAACGATCGTATCAAAGACCTTTCATTTCACCTGGGATGAGGATAAAGACATCATTGGGTCTCAGAATGACAGGGCTATTATTTTGCTATATGACAGTGGACAACCACATTTTCATGCCAGTTACAGTGGTGCCCGCCGGTCTGAATTAAAAGACGCCATTTCTCTCTCTTCCTACCAGTTTAAAGGGAAGATCTTTGAAGTATTTATAGCTTTTAAAGATGTAATGAGCGATCAGGTTTCCAGAAGCGTGTATTGTGGACGGTTTATAACCTAAGAGGCCCCGAAATTTTTCCGTCGCCAGAAAAAATAAATTACGCAGGCCATACTCAATATGACTGTAACAATCACTGAGACTGACCACATTAAACGCGTTAACAGATACCTGTAGTAAGAAACATGTTTATTCAGGATATAGGTGGTCAGCGGCTTTAGCCTTTTGAAGGTATCCACAGGATGCACCCCACTATCTGTAAAAAACTCATGTTTTCCACCTATTCTGGAATACCAAACCTTTCCAAGCGAATTCGCGGTCAATGTATCGGTCAGATTAATTTTTCTTAAATTATTTAAAATCTGAAGATTCAAAGGGACTAACGTTGCATCTTTAATCTTTTCATCACATCGGACCGGTACATAATGATCGCCATTCCAATACATACATTCCTCACCAGCCGACGGTTTTCTGACAGTACCAGCTGTACTCATCACTACTAAAAAAAAGGCACCACCTCCGATGAGCAAAAATAATGCGCCTCTTAGGATCATATTTTTAATTGACAATGGTCGCCTGATATTTAACACAGGATTCTTTTGTATAGCATTGACTATACCCAAATCCTTGTCAGAATCAGTTCCTAATGCCTCCCTTTCGGTTTCATGATGATCTTCCGGTCCGGCTTCAGCACACTCATCCGCACACCAGCCCTCCTCTGATGGTTTGGTTTCTTTACTTAATCTCCAGTCCTGATAGGAATCAAAGTGGGTTAACCATGCGATGAGCTTTACCGAGTGGTCATCTCTGATACTTGTTCCTTTTTGTAAAAAATTGACTATAGGCCTGAATTTATCCAATTCGAACTTCTCGATACTTTTGACATGATCATTAAACTTATTTGAAGGGTCGAAAAATAGCCTAAGCATTTCATCATCCTTCTCTGTATATTTTTCCAGAAAAATTTTAAGGCATTCTTTTTTCAACTTCAAACGTCCTGGATTTTCCAGATTACTGGAAAGTCCATTTGTCTTCTTTTTAAAAAAGTAAAATTCTAATACTTCTTTTTTATATTCTTCAAACATCCGCTAAAAATTAAAGCATAAAAGTAAGGCGGAATTTTCGGAATTATTATGGTTTCCCGTATACAGAAAATATCCGCAGGGAAATTACCTTTGACACCAAAAGAAGAAGAAGGACTCATTGTTACGGTGCTTTGTGATTACTATTAAACGAGTCTCTGAATATTTTCCAGCCAGCTTTTGTTTTTCTCCACAACTTCAGGTATTTACCATCATCGAGGGGTTTTCCTTCAGGATCAAAAACCTGCCATGCCCCTTCCTCAGTTACATATTCTTTACCATCTCCATAAACATTACTGGTTTGGAACCTGACACTTTTAACTTTTCCTGCTGTAAATGTATCTGCGAAATCTTTTTTGAGCGCTTTCCTGCCAGATATGGGAAGCATGTTTGGGGCTAGCAGACAGGCATCTTCAGTATAAAAATTGACAATAGACTCGTCATTTTTAGCGAACAGGTCAAAATAAAGCGTATTGACACTTTCAATCTCCTTCTTTACTTCAGCTAAACCACTGGTCATCGTAAGCTGGGCCTGGCAATTATCATAAACAGATAAGAGTGTGATACACAAGACTGCTGTTATAAGGTTGTTTTGTTTCATGATGCTTTAATTAATTGAATGAATAACTAAAGCAAAATTACCCCTTGAAAAAGAGTATAAATTGTAAAAAACGGAACAATCAATGATAGAGAGCAACCAAAAGATCGGTTGAACTTTCGGGAGAAAACCGGGAGGGTGCCGAACCTGTGAAGAATTTAAAGTCCTTTATAAAATGTGACTGATCGAAATAGCCACATTGATGTGCGATTGAAGTCAGTGATAAATCTTTGCCTGCAACCAGGTGTATACTTTTTTGAAACCCGGCTATCTTACAAAACAGATTTGGGCCAAGACCGGAATAACTTAAAAATATTTTTTGCAGGTAACGGGATGAGACGCCATATCGCGAAGCGACTGAATTAATATTTTCAAAAAAGTCATCTTTACTCAAGTCATGCATGATACTGTTTACCAGGGCTAATCTGGTAAATTTATTCATAAAAAGTGAAAGCCTGCGCAATAAAAACTCTTCTACTAGTTCAATTCTCCGGTCCAGGGATTTAGCGTCCCATAATTTAGCATGCAGCAAAACGATTTCTTTACTCCCTATATCCTTAAAATCAATTACCTGGTCATTAAACTCCTCTATTGGTTCATTGAAAAAACAAGCTGCTGTATGAGGAAAGAATCGAATACCAAACATAGAATGCTTTCCGAAAGAAGAAAACGTAAATGGCTGAATCGTTTGCCCCCACAATTGTATATCAGGCTTAGTTGTTAAATCGCCATTAATTAATTGTTGGGGGCCATCAGTTCCCAGATTGAACATGATCTCAATAAAACCAGTCGCAAAAACTTTATCCTGGGTAAATACAGCCGTATCCGTTTCACATACAAAATAACATTGTACATAATTCTTTAAAAAACTATTTGGCCTGAATTCCTGATAACGCATATATAACAATACAACTACAATCCGTGCTGGTCGATCAGGTAAATCAGGCTGGCCATACTGGCAGCCCCCAGTTCAAGCTCACGTTTATTTACATTTTCAAAGACATCATTTGAAGAATGATGAATATCAAAATACCGTTGTGAATCTGGCCTGAACCCAATCAGGATAATTCCGGGACGTTTATCCTTCAAAGGCCCGATATCAGTCCCTGACTCTCCGATAGTCAAACGGTCAGCTTCATAAGGATTTAACAGCCCTTTCCAGTTATCGTTAACTTTCCTGATGAAATCTTTGGATACTCCTTCAAAACTAAAACCACGCGGTGTAAAACCACCTTCATCAGTTTCTATCGCAGCTATATGTTCTTCCTGGTGCTGAGCAGCCAGTTCAGCGTACTTATCACCACCGCGATGACCATTTTCCTCATTCATAAAGAAAACAGCACGAACCGAATTTTTAGGTTTATAATCCAGTGCCTTGAATATCCGCAGTACCTCTGCAGACTGCATCACACCAGTACCATCATCATGTGCACCTTCGGCCAGGTCCCAGGAATCAAGGTGACCACCAACTGTGATAAACTTATTGGGATGTTCCGTACCAGTTAGCTCTCCCACAACGTTATAGGATAATACATCCGGAAGCATCTGGCAACTCTGTTTGAAATAGAACTTAATCAGGGGCAACTTGCGCATTTTCAATAAGGTACTTAACTGATTAGCTGCTTTAGTTGATATAGCTGCCGCTGGTATATTTTTACCATGCTGATCAAAAAATGTAGCACCCGTGTGCGGATAATCATCCAGACTTTCGGTCAGTGAGCGGACTATAACTCCAACAGCTCCATATTTGGCTGCAACAGCAGGGCCCATGAAACGCTGATCACCGGCACCACCATAAGCCTGACCTGTATTGATAAATCTGGGATCAAAAGGACGGTTAAAAAAAACAATCTTTCCCCTGATCGCCTGCTCCCCCAATTTCTCAACTTCCTGAATGCTGTGCACTTCTATAACATTAGCCGTCAAACCTTGTTCAGGTGTAGCTACACTCATCCCCAAAGCAGCTACAGGTACAGCTATACGGTTTTTACCGTCCACTATAAATGCCGTTTCCTTCGCTCCTCTTACCCAATGCGGCACCATAACTTCCTGAAGATATACTTTGTCAAAACCATAACTTTCCATCAGTTTTTTACTCCAGGAAACCGCTTTTTCTGCATTGGCCGATCCACTTAAACGTGGCCCGATATTTTTACAGAGCACACGAAGACTTTCATAGGATTTGCCATTCACCAGTGCTTCATCATAAATCTTACGGATCATAAGTGAGTCCTGGGCATACAACTGGTTCGCAAATAACAGGACAGAAAAGATGAGGGTCATTTTTTTTCTCATTAGCACATATTTTTAGGGGTTAGGACTTTTTGCAGCATTAATTCCGGAGCTGATCAACCTGGGAATTCCTTATCAGGAATACCTGCAACAAATATATTATTATAAATGAATGAGCTAATATAATCTCAGGCAGTTTTCGTATCCGCTAAAACACTTAAGTTCAATTCCTTCCTGCCTTTACCCCGTTTATCCGGTAATTTTTTAAATAATTACGTAGTTATACTATATGAAATAATAACACAATAAGCTAAATTTCAGAATGTTATAAAAAGATAAAACTATATGAAGCCAAATAAAAATTTCTCAGACTGGCTAGCTTTAATCAATTTATCCCTGGGTTTAACAATTGCCATTTTTGGATTATTCATCGGAAAAAGTAATGTAGACCTTCCTTTTTTTGGCATCACACTCAATAAACAAACATTTTTAATCACAACCGAAATTGTCAATTTATTGGTGCTGATACTGGCATTTTTTTTAATACGCTATAAACCTTTGGTATTTAGTGACGATCAGATTCCAATTTTCGCAAAGAATCTCAATATTTCAGATCAAAATTTCAAGAAAGCATATTTTAACATTGACAGAGTTAATACGCTGGTCAATAATATCGTCAATAATACGTCGTATTTTATTTTCTCACTGATTATCTTTTATACCTTCAGTCTGTTGGGGGATCTGAAAATATCATTCGAAGACGAAAGCCTGAACTGCTTCCCATTAACAAATTTTGTCATCAATATTTCGAATATGGTCAGTGCTGGCTTTTTATTCCTCAATTTTATTATCCTGTACCGGAATACCTTAACGAATACCAACACGCCGAAAAACTATTTCAAAGGGACACTACTTTTCCTGCTGATTTATATAATCAGTTATTTTCTGCTGCTGTTATTGCTCCATAATCTTTATCAGACTGATCAGATGAACACCGTCTATAAATTGATCTGCGGATTATACAACGGGCTGGCTATGGGACTCTTATTCGGAAGGTTCACCTCAATGGAATTTTATCTGAAAGAGATTAATGTAAACAAGGGCTGGGTATCTAAATTAATCTACAATTATGGTATCGTTTACATATTACCGATGTATGTGCTGACTCAACCCATGTTCGCTTTACTGGAAGTTCAGAATATCAATGAACTTCATTATTTTAAATCGTTCGTATTTTTGATCTGTTTCATCGGCAAAAGTTTTTTCTTTATCATTCTCTATAAATATATAAACCTGAGATACCTGCATGTCTATCTCCACCTGTTGCTCGCAAACTATAAAATCCCCAATAAACTGGCAGAAATATTTATTCAGATCGGCGAAGAAAAATCAATCGGCGAGGATCAGCCGGACGTTCTTCCTGAGGATAAAAATCTGGCTATAGACCCTTACCTTATTGATTTAGAAGGCACATTTACTTACGAATGTGTACAAAATGGAAATTCACACAGGCATGGTGGAACCTGTAACATAGAGTTAACGCAAAATTCGGATGACATAACCGAATGGCGAATTTCCGGGCAACGCAAATGGAAACAGGATACTGGTGAACTGGTTACTTTATATGACACGCCCAATTTCTGGAATTCAGATAAGGGTGTTATTTTTAAAGACAATTCATATCTCTACAGCTTTTTCATTACTGTTGGAGAGGTTAACTATGTCGGGGTCTCCAGGGGGCACATCAAATTCTCTGCAGATCTAAAGACTGTTATCGAATTCAGAGGAATGTATTTTCAGCACAAAGGAAACGAAATTGTCTGGGGATGGGAAACCATTAAAAGGGCACCTTAATATTGACTCAGCCTGTAAAATAACAGTATATCGCTTTAGCAATTAACAACTTATAATCGTCCGCAAATACTTCAGTCATTAGCGTTTTTTTATGCCATTGCTCCAGGTTTAATTAAATCCGAGATGTTTTTTGATGGAAAAACCGAAGAGCAGATTGAGCTGGCCTCAAAAGTATCAATAGCCAATGCAGTTTCATTTCTTGTCAGTGACAATGCCTC
>Ga0194135_10000902_pt1 | contig 17353 bp, 11 predicted proteins | sample LitLau_LLRF_2013_FD_134024 | JGI IMG/M metagenome (GOLD analysis project Ga0194135, IMG submission 134024) | Freshwater sediment microbial communities in response to fracking from North America - Little Laurel Run_MetaG_LLRF_2013 (version 2) | ecosystem: Environmental > Aquatic > Freshwater >...
ATACGATACATGCTAGAGCATCAATTGAATCTGATATCAATCACTATTAGTGTCGAATTAATGCCGGTGGAGATCATGTGTCACCTTTCATTGTATTATTATTGTATACACGTATGGTTATGGAGTAGATAGAGGTGCCGAGTGTAAAAGAATTTGTCACTTGAGGAGCCGGACGTCTTTTTCCGGACTATTTTGTACAGAGACCAGCCGTGTCTATCTGACCACATTTTACTATCTGACATCCGCTTTGAAAATGTTTCTCTGTTTATTTTTGAGAAATAATAGAAGCATAGAAGGATGAATTTTATCAAGATTTAATAATACAGATAAATAGTGCTACAACTGTTAGAGTAGGCAAAGAAGAAAGTAGTTAGCACGCTGTGGAATAATCATATCTGAATAAGCCTTCTGCTCTCCGACCCTACTGCCTGTTGAATGCTACTACTCATTTGGTTGTTGCCTGCTCAAATAGTACGAAAGGTCCAGGTGATGATGACAATTGTTTCATGATCAACAGTAGTCAGCCTGACGACTCTTATGCAGTTCCAGTTACTTGAAAGTTAGACGAATGTTGAAGATTTAAAAGGCTTTCAAATGAAACGAAACCATTGAAATAAGTAAATCAGACCCTTTTCTAATTACTGCGATCAAAAGCACATGCTAGTTTGAGGGATCTAAGGGTCCTGTATTTCATGTGCTCTGTATTTCCTAGATCGATTGGGTCACAGTCTCAATGCATACGTGAATGGCCATAGTGAAAGGATCGTATTCTTGTTTTGTTGATTATTTTTCAAACTGAACCGAAGGACGAAGAGGCTACATTGAGACCACTCAGAGACGCCGGGTGAAGAACGAGCAACAGGCAGATGTGCATATGGGTTCCAAGCGTTTCTCTTTTATTTGACAGTTGGCCCGTGCCCTGGAAATCGTATTCATCCTGATCCTCTCTCTAATCTTTACTTCTAATTCCACCACATAAAAGCTGCAGAGTCCTTTTTGAGAAACTCTCTCATTTCCTTCTGTTTCATGGCCTTCGGGTCGCGTGCCTCATATGCTCTTCAAGTCCTTTTAATTTTTACTCATTTCTAAGAAAGTACTTTAAAACGGAAATCCCGTCGCGTTACCTAATTCCCTGATGAATGCTTCATCCTTCCTGTTTTTCTAAATGGCAGTATGGGCAACACATGTGACCAGATTTTCAGGCTCGAACGAACCTTGGCGAATTTTGTAACGATAAATAATGTACTATTATATTTATAGTTTTAGCATAATGCAGTTTGCAAACCATTCCATGAATGAGAATGAAAAAGTAACATTATGTGGTATGCACGATTTTTACATACTTTCTCCACGTGTTGATATCACACTAGGTTTGAAAGCAGTAAAGTCCATATACCTAATTGAAGTATATCTAAGATATAATAACAATAGGCACTTGATACTGCCTTACTGAAAATGATCAATGTTGAATCATGCAGACGTTTCTAAGTTCAATTAATATTGTCAATGACTAAGGGTGCCGAACCCTTTATTTAGTAGGATGTCGTTAGTTCCTCGGTTTTTTGGTTATGTATTTTTGTGACATGTGTCACTTTCTAATTTCAAGATTAGTTGTTAGGCAGGACTGGAAATGCTCAAGGGAATTTTTCACACAGTATATAGCTATTATTCTACCAAAAAGGAATAACCACTGTTTATGGAGTTCAAATAATCATCATCTTTTCCCTGATAAATATTGAAAAACTGTATCAGTTTAGGGTATAACAGAAGTGAGTAAATATAAAATGATTTTATCTCGGTCTCTGTAGGCTCCTGGTTGAAGTTAGTTTGAATTTATGAAAGAGCAAAGAATGACAGGGAGAGGGTTGGTATTTTGTGTTTCGTAATTCTCGGAGGAAGATGTTTTCTATTCCAATTAATCCGGAATGAAAAGAGTGACAGTTGTGGGCAATATATAGTAAGTATAAATGGCAGTGAAAAAAGCCTAGGGGACAAATAACGAAGGAAAGTAGAAGACAGAAATCCATTTATGCTCTTAAACCATGAAGTGTTCTTTTCATTATATCTCTCCCGGGTAGAATGAGTCAGATTATAAGTCTGTTTGAATCTGAACTGAACTCATTTGCTGTAGGGTAGTATAATGCGGTCGTTCTGATTCGTCTTTGATAGTTATAATACGTCAAAAATATTTGCTGCTGCAGTTTTACGATGAGCTTTACGAATTTCTGACTCGGCTGTCTTGAGGACATCGAGGAGAGCTGAATGGTAAGATATGGATGGCTGGATTTATATTGGATTAAAGGCTCTCAGCAGTCTGTGCATATAGGAGGATTGTGTTCATACTGTTTTTTAGTCATTTAATGTGAAATGTAATTATGATCCCTCCCTCGTTGATGTCATGCCTCATAAAATACTGGGCCTGCTTCTCTCCTACTCTAGTTTGTTTCTTTTATCTTTATCCTAAATCGTTTAGCGGAGAATAGTATGAGAGAATGATCAGTTGTTTCTGAATTAATGGTAAAAATTTGTGAACCGCAAAGACTTGTGGATTGCTTCGCGATCTGCATGATCATGCATTATCTGATGATTTTTGAGTGGATTAATGACAGCAGAATGATTGATCAATTTTGGAACTGAATTAGAAACGGATCTACACTAAGGGTTGAAAAGAAGAATTAATGAATGAGACTTATGGTTAGACTCGCAGTATATACTCGTAATTTGAATGAACAGATCAAACGAGTAGGATGAGGATGAAAACGTAAGATAGACCGTGAAATTAGCCTTTAGTTTTGGGAAAATCGGCAACTTTTCAATAGATTTATCAATTATTTTTCATGATTTTAAGATTTGTAAGGGAGAAAAATTTCGTTTTGATTTATTTTGGAAATCATGCTCAAAATAAAAATTAGTAGAGTTTCAGAATCATGACGAGAGAAGGTTCAACTCCAAACAAATCTGCTTATGAATTTACCAAACTACTCATTGACAAGAGCATGAAAATGCAGGCTTAAGAACCACCAGGATTTCTTTGATTAAATAGGATTTCCTCTCTTTATTGTGGTATTCGTTCCTCTTTTGATAATGTTCGAGGAAAGGAAGAACCACACTTTTACTATCAACATCAACAATGAACATTATTGTCTCATTGTGCTTCTCCTACAGATGCTTTACTATGCACTTACACTTGTACATTCATGTGTGTAGTTTTTGTGTATGAAGTTCCTCTGGTATTGATAGTGTCTTATCTGGTAAGCTAATTGAGCCGGATGTGCGATTTTAATGTTCTACTGGCCATTTTGAACGCAATATAACTTGTGTATACAATCAAAGAATACACATAGTATTTCAAGTATAAGCTTACTCGATAATATAAGTTTAATTTTCAATGAAATTTGAGAAAATAATTCGTGCCGTTTATAAAAAGATAAGTATTAATATTGATTTTCCACTTATTCCGTACCCTTTCAGTTGTGCAGAAGACTTCAATTTGACAAGTTTGACTCATGTTCGTAATCTTAACTTAAGCTCAGGGGCTTTAATTGCAATACTAATCATTCAGTTAGTTATAAGTTGTGATATTACTAATGTTGAATTTGAAAATTTGTATGCAGCTTCCAACAGATTAACAGGTACAACGTACAAGTAGAAAATCCGTACAAGTAATACCGTCAGTGTCAGGTTAATCTTATATATATATATCAACTAGTCATGTTGGATGAATCACTTTTTGGAATGTGCGAAGTGATGCTTGAAATTGAGAAAACTCTTGAGTGAAGGTATGAGATGCTGGTAACCTGAATAATGGTAGTATTGGTGCATGGTTTAATTTGATAACCCCGTGCTAGTAGTCGTTACTTATTAATCAAAGGATTTCATAAAGGTAGAGTAAGGTGTAATGCATTGAAGATGAAAATCCAGAATTATAAGTTCGTGAGTTGTTTGGGCTTTTTGTCAGATTGTTATACAGGTTTCATTGGTACGTAAAAATATGTTACTTCTTTAATGCAGAAAGAAACTAAAGAGGTGTGTGCTTGTATACGAGGGGCTTCTGCAGATGCTGAAGTTTGTAGCTCCTGTGACTAGCACCAGTTGCTTTCCCTTTGGCATGTCCGCAAATCCGCAAACTACACGATTTTCCTATAAATGCAAGTTCGGAAAAAGATTGAAACATTGCTCCAATTCATAGTTAATCTTTATCTATTACCGATGATGAACGGCAAGCATGGCTTTTAAAATTAGGCCTGAAAATTGTAATTTTTTCCGCTGATAAATTATTATATGCAGCTCATTTACAGGATTAGTAGTTGAAAAAGCCTTGAATTATTAAAAGTATGGTCGATGAAGATAGTATTGTTTAATAGACTATTCGAGAGTACGAAGGACCAGGGCCAGGTGAGGTTTGCGGATTTTTACTCACTATCGAATGCATCAAAGAAGAAAGTCCTTGATAAACTCCCGGTGTACATCTGTTGCAGACTCAAGAAGGAGGAATAGTAAATTAGCGATGGCAAGTGTGAACATAGCTACATAGTAGCAACAATTGGGATGTGTTGAGTTCTTGAGTGAATGAAGTAAAGGTACGCGATACAATTCAAGTCTAGTGAGCACATGCATCCAGTACCATGTACTTGTTTAACTGGATAAGGGGCATCGTGAATATATTGAGCAATACATGAGGGGTATACATTATTCTGTTATAGCAGGGTCTTTTCAGGTCTCTGCTTATTCCAAGCTTAGTAGTAGCAGATGGGGATGATGTTGATGGTTGGCAATGGATGGGACAGATGTTAAAGAGGTCAAAAGAGACAGTTGTTCCCTTTGCTTGGATAGATTTCCATCTGCTTTTGGGTCTTCTTCATTCGGTCCAATGTGGTTACCTGCCTGTCCTTTTGTTGCCTGTTGAAGAACCCAGGTGGTTGGAAGATCACAGCAGACTTTGCTATTCCAATCTCAAAGTATAGATTTCAGCAACAAGTTTTCAGGAACACAGCAGATCCGTTCATTAGTATGATGTCTGTGAGTTGATGTCTTGTTAGTTTCATGCGTTTTTTTAAATTTTTAAACTGAAATAAATTGACCGACCTCCATTAAGGATTTACAGATATTGTAAAGCAAGATCATATGTTCAATAGCTCAATTAACTTTATATTCATATTAAGCCAGCAAGCAAGCAACTATATTATGGTTTAATGGTTTAAAGAAATGTTTTTTAGACGAACAATACTGGTAGAATTGAAATTGACGATTTGTATTAACAGGGTTGTGTTGCAAAGTATTTTATGAGAAAGCCACTGAATCTCAATTTTCCTGTATCCTGTTTCTTGCACTCAAGTATCGAAGCATCTTCTTCTCTTTTCTTTTCTTTAGATGCTTTGACCAACTCTTATCATTTCCGTCTTATGTGAAATAATAAGTTGTAAGTACATCATAATGGTCAGCTAGCCAGACCGTACAATGGGTGGTATAACTCGACGATGAGTTTTTAAATCTTTTGTCTTTTTCAATTCAATTTGACGAGGCTTCATTACAATGATTCGAAAAAATTGTCACATTTCATTGGTGGAGGCTGATTAGCAGTTACAATTTTAGGGTAAAATGCATTTTTATTTTTTTTAAATCACGCGCAAGATGAAGTTGATTAAAGGTGGATTGTATGATTACACACTTGTGATAAGAAATTTAGGTCGGCTGTGATTCGATAAAAGATTTTTACACCTAATTATTTATTTACCTAATCAAAGCAAAGATTAAATATATTTGTATTAACATACTGATATGATATTTGTGATTTATTTTGTAGTCTGTGGAGGATATCTTGGAGGGACGGAAGATCATCGCAACCCAAGTATGGTGCAAAGATGAAAGTAGTTGCTTGGTGTTGGGATTTTTAGCATCTTTAGGCGTATTGCTGACATCTTCCCTTGAACAATCAATAAACAAAGAAGACCAACAGATATTTATCTATTTCATCCGTCGACCTCATTTCAATTGTGTACTCTACAGTTCCCACCTTGTGTGTCCAGGTGAGTTTGTAAAACATGCATAAGATTTTGAAAAGAAGTGGACATTTATGGTTATTTCAGTAATAAACTGTTGCTTGATTTTTCTTAGGTGGTTGTTATTCGTAGGTAGAAATAAGCGTGGCACTTCTAAAGTCTTGCTGAAGGATTTGAATCGGTTGAATGGAACGGGGGTCTTCTTCTAGGCATAGCAAGTTTTAGTGTGGTAACAGAAGTCAGAGACTCGTACGAAGCAACAACTTGAAGAGCAGAAACATCAGCAGTAGAAAACCCTTGATTGTTGAAAAGAAAGAAAAGAAAAACCTTAGTTGAAACCGGCCTGGTGTTTCGACGATGCTACTACCACTATTGCTGTTGCTTGTCCACCCTGGTCGTACGAAGTGAACCCGTATATAATAATAAGTTTAGAGTAAAGGTGGTACTGGTGGTAGTAGTGATCTATAGACAATTTTGAAAAGAGGCAGTAGCAGCAGCCAAAAACCCCCAAGCATTGAAGCTCTCCTTTCCTACTCCTCACAAAACCCAAAGCGATTTAGTTCGTGTTTGGAGTTCGTCTGGGTGAGAAGAAGCGATTGTGCTCTTTCTCTCATGAAAATTAGGTTTAAATCAAGTTGTTTTAAAGTCCAGATAAACTTAACTCGAGTGTTTAGTGTTTATTGAAAACCAGTTAAATTGTTCACATCGTTGACAAGTGCAACAGTTACAAGAAGTTTCAGCGGTAGTAACTGTATGTCATGTCTCATCATTTTATAATCGGATATCACCGATGGTGGTTCTTTAACTGACGCATAATTAGTGCTTACCAGGAAGAAGATTTATAAAGTTTCAGTCGGAAAACAAGCAAGAGAATTCGGAAGAAAATGAAGAAAACAAATATTAGTACAACTATGAGGCTCTCATACATTTTGATGATTATTTTAGTGAGCGTGAATGAGGTAAATTAATTCCATGTAATTGTTTTTAGTTTAAAGTGTTAGAACTTGTACTATGTATATACTAGCAGTTGCTGAAAGTCATCCATGGAGTATTGAAGGTTAAGATTCAACAATAAGAACGAAGTTTGAGTGCGAAGAAGTTGCTAAAGTGTTAAGTAATGTAAAGGAGTGGAGTGGAAGTTGTAGAATTCCCACGGGAATGATGGACATTGATAAAAGAGTTCAACCACCACGTAGATTTTTTTACATTCATGAGCAGCAAACTGAGGTTTATAAGGCCTCTGGTCTTCTTTTTACGAAATTGATTCCATCATCCCACTTTTCTTTACTGTTTGGTTTAATTATGCAAAGTAGGGTTTAGTTAGAAGTTCAGAGTAATGATAATGATGGGTTAATTAGATAGTAATGTGTACTTATGAACGGGGAAATGTACTTGATAATGAATCATTTTAACTCCATGGTGTATTGCATTTTTTCAGGTTCGGAGCCTTGGTGGAGTGTTTGAACTAAGGATCCGGTCGTTTATCAATCCATCTGGTAGAGATGGCGAAGGAAAGTGTTGTAGTGCCACAAATAGTGCTCTCAGTGTAAATCATCATAGCAATAACACCGGTGAAGAAAGTTGTGGGGCAAGAGGACAGTGTTGGACAAAGTTCCGTGTCTGTGTAAAACATTACCAAGTAACAATTGACCCTAGTGGTCCTTGTTATTTTGGGGAAACTGTGACGGAAGCCATGGCTAATCAAAATAACTTGACTCAAGATGGAGAAATGAAATTTCATTTTCCTTTTAACTTTCGATGGCCGGTAAGTCAGTCTGACGACCCTTTAAGTCATTATACTTCTGAATGGTAGAAAATACTTTAGTAGGTGTTAGATTTGGTAGGGAATCAAAAGGTCTAAAAATATTTGTAAAGAAGTCAGTGTGTAGTTTTTATGAAACTTACTCATAAAGAAGCTCTGAAGGTCCCTTTACTTCATACAGTGAATAGAAGCTTGTAACGAGTTTGAACAAAAGATGATCATAATTCACTTCGGAAAGCTATGTATACTTTAGAAGCTTAAGGTAGTCACTTTTTAGTAACCAGTTAGAATAATCTTATTCGGAAAGGAAGGAGTTGAAGGGTCATGGGGATACAGAATCGACGATGAGAGGGATTTTGGCCATAATTTGGTTTGGGAGACAGCCACGCCTCTCACGATCCAGTAGTTCAAGTTTTATGAAATTCGGTTACCCTGCCGAGATCATTTTTATTAAATGGATTAAATATTTTTTATAAACGTGAAAGTCCACGCCCAGAAGGAAGAGAGAAGGAAGATACTCTTGCCGTGCTATACTTCACCTAAGCCTTGCTATACTGAAGGATTGATTTGATTTTTGAGATCTTGATCTGTTGAAAGAATGAGAGGTCAATTATTTACAACCACTATTATACCTATATTTCTTGCCACACGGAATTGTTTGGCCCTTGCTTCATCGAAGGCACTGATGTTCAGTAATAAATAATCAGTCCATGGTTATTGTGCAGAGAAGACTTGAATCAGAGATATGGATAATTGGACATTGTTCTGCATTCAGAATTTAGATTGCTCATCACATCATCATGCTCTGTCATTCTTCATTCTTAACCCCATAACGTTAGATACATAATAAGTGGACTAATGCTCGTAAAAAACAAACCACGAATAACTGAAGCAGCATTTGACTAAATGCTTATGTGCAGATGTTGGCTAATTCATTCTAGTCACTAGAATATCATGAGTAGAAAGAAAGTGGCCTTAAAAAGGTAACTTTTTGTGTCTGTTAAGGAGGTGAAAAAATAAGTATAAGCAATAATGATCTATCTGTTAGCTACCTGAAAAGATCTTTGTTTGAAGGTGTTCTGCAACTGTCATGTCACTCATCTGACCCTTCTTCTTCCTTGAGAAAGTTAAAGGTTTTGTTTCTGTGTGTTTTTTCCAATTTACTTTGTTCAGAAGTCATATGGTTTGAAGAGGTGTTTAAAAGAGTAAGGGCCTTAAGGGACTTCTAGTTGGATGAAGGGAGAAGACCGTGGGAAACAAGATTGAGAAAGAGAAGCTGAGCAACAAAAGAGAAACACGTATGCCAGATAGATATACTACATGAGTATGTATGCAGTATACACACAGAATAAGAGCAACAGGAGCAGACGGTAGACAGGCAGGATCAGTAGGGACCCGAAAAGGGTCTCGTCTTAAGAAATAAACTCTTATAATTATAATAAGGCCTACTATATAGGGAGTTTGAGGTTATAGCTTACCTTTACGCTTTACCTGCTCCTGAATAAGTTATGCTAGATAGAGCAAGATCTGAAAACTAATGTGTTCTTGTCTCTTGTTTGTTCCAGGGTACGTTCTCCCTTATCATTGAAGCCTGGCATCATCAACAAAATGGTAAGTCCAGCTGTAATTCTCATCGTCTTGTGAAGACTTAGTAAATAAGGAAATGTATACACGTGGGAAAGAGAAAAAGACGAAAAGAAAAGCAACAGCAGCAGCTGTTGAATCTTAAGCTTGTCATCTTCAAGATTATTATAGCATTAAGGGAGACTACTGCAGACCGTGTGAATTCAGATGCTCCTAGAAATTTTCTCGCAAATAATCAACTCAAGTTCATCAATAATTTTGTGTCCAAGCGATTTGTGTCGAAACAACACTCATCGTAGTGTTTCATTTGTGTTAATATTTATGCTCTGACCCTTTAAAGCAACAAAGTCGTTGAATCTCGAACAGAAAAAGCGTTTGCTGAAAATAAAACCGATAGCTTAACTCTGGGGAAAAGAGGTTCCTGGGCAATTTCAAACATCCTGTCCAGATAGATATATGCCCTATGATTCTACAGCCGATATAATATCCTACTTTCTTATTTCTGTTTTCGATCAGAGACCTTTTTTGTATACTTTATGTTGTCTCAAAGAGTTTTGTCTTACTTTTTCTTCTGACCCGTCTATACGAAAAGCAAATGGTGAAGTTTTGCTTGTACGGGCAGTTTCGTTAGGCTTTGGGTAGCAGGAAACAGGAAATCTCAACAGTTGGAGAACTTCCCGTTTCAATGAGAAATATTACACTATGATCGAAGTACAAGATACGATGATGATGATGATGATATTGATGAGTGAGTGAAGTGGAAAGGATAGCTGTATCTAGTGAAACATTTAAAAAAGAGTATAATTTGAATCTAGCAACTAATGACGAGAGTACTACTGGTAAGGTTTGTATATAGTGGGAACAGGTCGTAGGTCATGATATGATTTGAATTGTCAGGGAATCTGTTAGGGAGAGTGAAGATCTACAAGATGTATATATTCAGCCACGTGAACTGGAATATAATGTGGCTTTAATCAAGGAAATGGTTTCTTTCACTTCGAAGATGAGATTTCCTTCAGTAGTGAAAAAAGAGTATTTGAATTTCAATTAAATAAAGAAGAGAAGAAGGATGTAAAGGATCAATGATAGGAAGGAAGTTTAGAGTGATAATAGAATAAAAATGATATCATTCATGAATTTATTGTATAATAATTAACAATTGCTGGTTTTGTCCTTCAGCTTCCCAGCGACTGATAACCCGAATGGCCATTCAGCAGTACCTGGATGTCGGGGATGACTGGAAAGACCGCAAGTGGACCGGAAATGAGGGTGGAGTGACACTTGGATACGATTACCGCGTACTGTGTCTTCCTGATTATTATGGAGATGCATGTGACAAACTTTGTCGACCCCGAGATGACAAATTCGGACACTATACGTGTTCCGATCAAGGTGACATTGTTTGTTTGCCGGGATGGAAAGGGGATTTCTGTGAGAAAGGTAAGTTCGATTCTTTGGTTTTTAAGAAGTTTGGTGAGACAGTAGGACACACACATTGATTAGGAAGTGAGTGAGTGAACTCAAAGCTTATGTTTTGTTGAGATATTTCCCGGATGGAAATATGATAGTGCAGCTGGGCAACATCCGACCCGTCGACTAAACTACGGATGTCAGTAACATACACGAAGAGGGAATCAAAGTTTTGTAATGTGTTGCGTTGCATAGTTAACATGGTCGATGCTCATTGCTCTTTTAAAAGACGTAATAATAATGTAAGAATAAAGAGCAAGGAAAGTAAAGCAGACTCTTTGATGAGACTGACTGACTGGTGGTTTGGATGGTTGTGTGGGGGATGATGATAAGGATGATAGTCGTAGTGGATATGATTGCGTTTTTTGTAATTCAGCTTCTCTTTGAGCTAGGAAAAGTGTTCCTCTGTGAGCATGGCAAGGAATGTGTGAGTCGTGACCAAATGATGAGAAGAAGGCACTCGCCTGGAACACAGAAATTCCCATCGGCCCCCGACTTCAAGAAGTTGTTAAAAAATCCTAATTGTTGTAGAACTTGAATCTTTCTTCTACGAAGCTTTACTTGCGATACTCTCCTAGTCTATGCTTTAACTTTACCCAGTCCTTCCCTCGATTTAATTAAAAACTCATTTTTTATTTGCCATACACAGGTCTCTGCCTCATTCTCTAACAGCTCCTGCTCTTCTTCATCCCGTTCTTTCAATTCATTCTGTCTTTCGGTTTATGACTTCAGAGCAAGTACTTGTCTTACTCTACCAATACCAACAAGTTTCATGATGATGTGCAGGTAGGGATGTAGTGATAGGAGGACAGTTGGAATATGACATATGGATGGTTTTACGCAGAAAATAAGGCAAGAAGAAAGTGAAGTTGTCTGGTGACCAAATGGAGTTTAAGTCAGTGGACGGGCAAACTGTTGCAGTCCAGATGGCTTTATTTTAAAGACGCGAAGGTAGGAAAAGCGATAGGTAAACGGACTGGTGGTGGTTAGGCTCTCTGGACCGGTTGCGGACTTAAACGGGGTACTTTTTACAAGCAGCACTGAGACGATAGCAGGGAACAAGGATATAGCTAATGCATAGCTTACACTATGTCTGATAATAATATTGAAAAGAGCAGATGTTCCATCCGAGTCGGTTCCATCTGGCACGTGCCCTTATTCCAACAAGCGTGCCTCTACACACTACACACACTTTAGTAAACTCGTTGTTGTTGAGTAATATGGCGTCTACAGTTAAAAAAGTGCAACAGGCCAGCAGCTTTCATACGGTGTGCTAACAAAAGCTTATCATTTCGGAGGGAACGAGTCTGTAGTGGTCGCTTATTCTGATTTTGACCTCCGAGAACTTCTTCTTGTAACAGCATATGGTCACCACGGAGCATAATTTGCATGGCTTGACTGACCGCTGATTTGCCTTCTTAAGACTGTTTTCGCCATAAACTTGAAATCATGAAGAAGGCAACAGTTGTTCCTAGAACGCGGGGTTACCGTAAAATAAAGATTCATTTTTAAGAATGAGAAATAAAGAAAGAGATTAAGAGACAGAAGGGATCACTTCTGCTTTTGAAAGGAGATCTGAAAATTTTTCACTGCGCACAATTATTATGATTGCATGTTAAAGAACATGCATGTGAGTTCTTTCCTATCTGAAGACTCGTGTGTCTTGCAACACTCTTAAGTATAATAATATGAGGATTGGATGAACTTTTAATTGTTTTGAGCTAAAGAGAAGCGTATCGGATTTGCACGGTAAGCCATGTTAGCCATAATGTCACTCGTATTTTGTAGACAGGGTTCAAGGAATAGCTTCGACTCATCTTCCCACATGAGTATTTTAATGTAGAGATACATGAGATGACGAGAATTCCATAATGAATTGTTGTAAGGTAAAGCTAGTGCATCATTGTTACGTGAAGATAGTGGAGAAGTGGATGAAGACCTGTCTTCTTCTTGGCTTGTGCTCTTTGACATGCAATCATTTATTATTTTTATTTTATTCCACCAAGTCCTCTTGGCAAGGCAGTGTAGCGTTTAAAGCTGTCTTTCTTTCATTTCCCTCCGGATTTTGAATGAAATAAGCTTCGCATTAAAGAGATGACTGGTGTGGTTGCATGAAGAAGGGTGTAAAAAATAGCATGCATGGAATAGTATTTAGTGTTTGATGTCGCATGTAACGAAATGAACTTAAAATGTCCCTTGAAGGATGAAAAGGGACTTAAAAGGGAGATAAAACTCTGTGGAATAGCGAATGAGCGAGAACTGAGTGTGAGTACATTTATTATATGTATCGTAATATGTGATGGTCGTACGTAGGGATTTAAACCTGGAGAGACAGTTGAATGAATGAATATGCCTGTAGAACTCGGATGGTGTTACTAAAAGTAATAGTAAAAGAGTAATGCTGTATTAACAGAGGAGGGGTACAAAATTGTCGGTTTAAAATGCCCGAGTGTAGTAGGTAGAGTTGTTTTTTGAACGTACGGAAACCTGTAAACGAGTATAGAAATATTACATGGATAGGGTCGGTCGGGTCTGCCGTTTTGCAGCTGCTTTTTCCAGCTGCATTGTACTAGGACTAGCAGGGCTCATGCATAGGTCAGGAACATCTGCCGAAAGTTGAATATAAGATGGCTCTCTTACTTTTTTCGGTTCTCGGGGATAACCCGATTCCAAACTGTTAAACGGATGGTACGTTTGGATCGTAGAATGGATTAGTTTTTTAACTGTCTTTCTCTTTCTCACTGCTTTTACGGAATCTAAAATTAGACTCTTCATCTTCTCTGTGTTTAAATTCTGTATAGTGGCGAAGAAAAACTGTTATAGAGGATGGCACTTCAATTGCTCCTTTAGATGTGGAAGCATGATCATGTGCAACTGTGTATCTTTATGCTGCATTTCTCGATGCTTATAGACATCTCCTGTGGTTATCGAGTAGGGAGAGTAAGGTTATTAGTTGTTTTAAACGTTCCGTTTGACTTTGGTAGATAGGATGAAAGATATAGGAGAAGCAGAGTTAATTTTTGGCCCTGACTTCCTTGTGGTAATAGGTAAAGTAATAATCAGAAAAGGATGATTCCATCCGAATTTTTCGAGGATGGAAGGAAGGAAGTGGAGCCAAGTCAATCAGTCAAGGAATAAATGATCGATAGAGCGTGATGAAGATGTAACTTCATTAAAATGGTTGGTAGTAAAAACCTCTAAAGTTGTTACTTTTTGAAAAGAGTCAATGAGGCAGTAAATCAAACTCGTATGGAACTGCATCTTACTGAAACGAAAAGTGATGCGTGCACATACATGGTAGTTTTTAAAATGAGAGTGTGTGTAGTGTTAAGTGAGTTTGCAATTTAAGGTTTAAATGGGTTTCTACGGTTGAAAAGTTTCCACACACACACACACAGTTTGATGTGGAAGCCATAAGTGGCCAATAGATTGAGATAAATGAATGAAGTTGTCAAAATACGGCTTGGCTAGCCCAAGGCGTAGGCTGGGGCTGTTAGTTTTCGACGAGAGTCAAGTGACATGCATCATAAGTCAGGAGTAATGTATGTGTGTGTATGCGATAGTATGCATTAAGTGTGTGTGTCCCACACGTGTCCTCAATCAATTTACAAGAAAGAATCATCTGATAATCATTCATTTCTTTCGTCAACAAGTAGTCTGATCAATGCCATGATTTATTTTATTACAGCCGTCTGCCTCTCAGGATGTCATGATACTCACGGCTTCTGCAATTCACCGAACGAGTGTCGCTGTCACACTGGCTGGGAAGGAGACTATTGTTCTGAGTGCACCCGATACCCGGGTTGCAAACATGGACGTTGTTCCAAACCCTTTGAGTGCGAATGCGAAGAGGGTTGGGGTGGACTGTTTTGTAATCAAGATCTGAATTATTGTACGAATCATAAGCCATGCAAGAATGGAGGAACATGTTTTAATACTGGGCAAGGATCTTATACTTGTTCCTGCCCTACTGGTTTCGTGGGAGATGACTGCCAGTCAAGAGCTGATGGTTGTACTTGTGTCAATGGAGGGACATGCAGAGTAAGTGATATGATTGTTGGATTGTGAGGAAGCAATCAGATGAGGAATGTCGGCAATTACTGATGATGTGGTGCTTGTGATTGCAGGAAAATGGAACAGCCAAATTCTGTCAGTGTCCAGAAGGTTGGACAGGACCTAATTGTGAGACGCTTAGCTTGTCCTGCTCAGACAATCCTTGTTCAAACGGAGGAACATGTTCTGATACCAGCCAAGTAACTTGCCTGTGTCCAGCTGGGTTTGGGGGTGTCTTTTGTGACACTCCAATATCTGACCCCAATGCTAATGAGTGTGGATGTCAGAATGGTAAAGATTCGTGAAACTATCTAGCTAGTGTGCGTTAGACTTGCAAAAGAAGCAATTTACCAATAATGTGGTTATTATTATTATTTGTAGGTGGCTCATGCACAAGTTCCGGTTCCTGTTTATGCCCCACGGGAGTCACGGGACCAAAATGTGAGACGCGTGTTGATAACTGTGCGTCGGTCCGTTGTGAGAATGGAGGAACTTGCTTATCCCTTTCATCCGGTTACCGTTGCCAATGTCCTTTAGGTTGGACAGGAGACAAATGCAGGGTTCAAGTGAATATCTGTGCTACTCTGCCTTGTGCGAACGGGGGGAAATGTTCTGCACTTCCCGCTAATAATTACAAATGTGAGTGTGCCCCGGGTTTCCGAGGTCAAGACTGTTCCGAGCCTTGTGATTGTGAGAATGGTGGTGCGTGTACACAAGGAGGAAGTTGCAGCTGTCCACCAGGCTTCGGAGGTCCCAAGTGTCGCACCATCGTCAATACCACCTACGACACTCTTCCTATAAGTGATCATGTTCTCAGCGCAAACACCGATGACAGCCTCAGTCCCCAGCATGTTATATTTGTGATAATTGTCTCAGTGGCCACACCCCTCATGGTAGTAGTTGCAGTGGCAGTCGTACTCCTGTTGAAACGGAGAAAACGAGCTGAACAAAGACGTAATGATGAACTTGCGAGGATTCAGAATGAACAAAATACAGTTCAGTGTCTAACGAAAAAGTGCAACGATCCACTCATGATAGTTAATACGCTAGACATTCCGAAAGCAAAGTGTTCCAACTTAGATTTGAGTTTTAATAAAAGTGGCAGCGATCCGAAGCAGCAAATGCAACAGCAAAATCATTCATCCCAGCAGCAGTACCCTTCAATGAAGGGGAGCGGTGGGGGGAGCAGCTCTTGTCTGCTAGAAAAAGGGTAAGCACCAACTTTATAATTCTTTCTCTTAAGAAGGATTGAAGCCTAATCCTTTTCTGTTATAACTTTGAATGAAACTGCCCCTTTGCTTGAACTGAGACTACTATGCACACATTAATTTTGGGTTTGAAGGCGAAGTTAATCCCGAAACTGAGTAAACCTTGGCGAGTCAGGAGCTTCTTAGATCCCATAATTAATGAGACGATTAGAGAACTCAGCAGGGACACTGATTTGAAATTCAGCCGGTTTCTTCTCTGTTGCTCGTATTTTTGAGATTATTTTAGACATTTTGAGCACACTGTGCAGCAGAGGCTCGGTAGGACTTCATTCCTCTTCCACTTGTTTATTGCCTGATTATTCAGTTTTCGGATAATTATTTTTTACCTAACTTTTGTTTCCTTCTCTTTCCTGATCTTGAACTCCTCATGGGGTACTAAACTTCTCTGCATCTATATAGAAAGCAGTTGGTCATTTGTAGTGCATCCTTTGTCATATAATCAAGTCAGATTGCATGCAAGAGAGGAATACGTGTTGTATGAAAGGTAGTTGAGACAGGTAGTAAGAAGTTGCATGTCTTGCTTCCTTCTGACAAAAAAGACTGAGATTTGTAGTCACGAGTTTTGAAACCAAAATCTAATGTGTGTTGATTTTTTGTTTTTTAGAGAGTTAATGTACCAAGGAGGAGGCAGAGGGGGAGTAGGTCATCCCCCACAATACAACCACCATCTCCACCATACAGGTGGGGGCAACCGAGTCAGTGGTCCTCTAATCAACACAGCAGCCCTTGAGAGTGGAGGAGGCTACTCCTCAGCAAACAATTACAGTCCGAGCACAAAATCGCTTAATATGAACAACTCTTCGCCACAGCACTCCCCTGTGATGTATCATTCAGGTTACCACCACCCCCACCAGCACCTCCCCCCCAGAGAAGACATAAGCAAGGATAATTTAGCGACAGAAGTCTGACCCAAGAACCAATCTTCAAAGTTTTCTCTGAAGGACGTCTCAGAGTGTGAGCTCGCTTGGTAGCGCCGTCGTCGTCGCTAGTGATGTTGAGTTCCGTCCGTCGACTTTTATTCCCACCCACTTACGCCAGGGTGTCTTCCTTTTGTCTCATGTTGTCGTAAAAAGCTGTCTTTCCTTTTTTCTACTCATTCCTGACTGGGTAAACAAGTACTTATTAGCGCAGTATTTTAATCGTTCATTAAGATTGGTAAGAATTAAAGTGTATTTGAATCTGAGCTGACCTGCTCTCTGGCAATTTAAATTCATGAC
>Ga0194135_10000903_pt1 | contig 17350 bp, 14 predicted proteins | sample LitLau_LLRF_2013_FD_134024 | JGI IMG/M metagenome (GOLD analysis project Ga0194135, IMG submission 134024) | Freshwater sediment microbial communities in response to fracking from North America - Little Laurel Run_MetaG_LLRF_2013 (version 2) | ecosystem: Environmental > Aquatic > Freshwater >...
AGCCCGGCGCCGGGCTCCAGCATCAGGCCGATCTTCAAGCCGTTGACCGACACCGGCGCATCGCTCCAGTCGCTGGTCAAGGGCGGCAGGCTGGTGGCGTCCCGGGCATCGGGCTTGGCCAGGTAGCGCATCATCAGCACCGCGTCATCGACGCTGCGGGTCATGGGCCCGGCGCAGCGCCCGGTGTAATACGGGTCGATGGGAATCCGCCCCAGGGTCGGCTTGAACCCCACCAGCCCACACCAGGCGGCCGGCAGGCGCACCGAGCCGCCGATATCGGTGCCGATGTGCAGCGGCCCGTAACCGGCCGCGGCGGCCGCAGCGGCGCCGGAACTGGAGCCACCGGTATTGCAGGCAGTGTTCCAGGGATTGCGGGTAATACCGTGGAAGCTCGACAACCCCGAGGACAACATGCCGAAATCCGGCACCGTGGTCTTGGCCAGGAGGATCGCCCCGGCCTCACGCATCCGCGCGGCGGGTGGCGCATCCTGCAACGCCGGCTTGAGCGTGGTGGCCGCGCTGCCCAGGGGAATCGGCGTGCCCTGGGTGGCGATCAACTCCTTGACCGTCACCGGCACCCCGTCCAGCGGGCCATTGGGCGTGCCCTTGTTCCAGCGCTCGGTGGCGGCCCGGGCCTGCAGGCGTACCTGCTCCGGATCGAAGGCGTAGAGCGCACGGATATGCGGCTCCCAGCGCCCGATATGGGCCAGCAGGTGTTCGTAATAGTCCAGGGGGGAGAGCTGACGGCTGGCGAATTGCGCCAGCAATTGAGCGGTGGATAGATCGTGCAAATCAGTCATCGAACGCATCCTTGTGTCGGGCGTCAGTCGGGTTGCTGATGACCCGACTGTAGCGCTTGCACCTTAGCCCAACCATCACAAAGGACGCAGCCGGGTGTTGCGTTTTTGTGAGCACTGCGGCGCTGTCTCCTCCTGCATCATTGATTGCGGCCCCCCGTATCCCACGCAATACCGGAACCTTGTGCAGGAGCGGGCTTGCCCGCGAAAGCGGCCTCAAATTTTCCTAGTGATACAAGAACAGCAGGGGGGTACCGAGGCAGCTTTTGACTTCTTCGACCGGCACGCACTGAGGGCCAACGCCTTCGGAGTATTTGCTGGTCAGTCGGGCAAAGCAGGCTGCATTGGTCAGGGCTTGTTGGTAGATTTTCGAGTTTTTAGTGGCAGATAAATTCAACTCTGCAGTTAAGCTGAAGCCTCTTTCAAAGTGATCTATTACACTTCTGCGTGCATCCAGGGCGAACAGGTATTTGTCCCAGCAGGCTTTGTATTCTGGGGTGGAATAAGGTGAGTCGGTATGAAGAGATAACTTGCTGCGCATATTGAGATCGCCCACGATGAAGTAATACTCGGGCCTAGGAATCCAGGCTATTGCGTCTCCGTAGCCGCGGTAGTCCGCTTTTGCATAGTCGCCTTTTAGGAATGCAGCTTTGCCCCGTGCCTCGGCTTCTTTTGCGTATTTGATGTTTTTCTGATTGTTGATTTCTTTTTTATAACTTTCCACTATGTGTCTGAACATTTCCCAGTCTGGCATGTATTTTTCATTGGCTTCATAGGCGTTTGCGAGTTGAGAGAGGGTTGAACATGCGGTGGTGATGCAGATTGCGTAAAGGAGTCTTTTGTTCATTAGCGTGCTCTCTCCGGATCGTCTTTGATAATTGGAACGCCCAGACTGTCACGACTTGAAGCTTCAAATCGATTCGGAAATTGATGCGGTTGAGTGCGATATTTCTGGTTTTCATGAAGTGCCCGGTCGCTCTACCAGGTTGTCGGTGGCATAGGCACTTTTGGTCACGGGGGGGCACTATGGCGAAGCCAGTCGCACGGAAAACTGACTCACCCCTTTGCCCTGTTCCTAGGCATGGCATCTACTCAATAGCTGAAGGTTCTCCAGAGGTTATATTCGATGGGCTTCCCGCTGCACGTCAGGGCGATAGGTGTTGTTGTGGCGTTGGAGTGGATTGGATGCGAAATCGACGAATCTTAACCCAAACATTACAGTCGCCATCCTCATGAAAAAACTATTCTTTACTGTGTCTATTCTGCTAGTCGCTTATCTGTATGTCGGGTTCTACGAAAAAATGGAGGACGCCTATCCGGAAAAAGTTTTTTTCATCAAGAGATATCCAACTTTTCAAATGGCGTTTGAGAACATCTTTGCCTATGAATCTGACGATAAGTCGCTCTCCGAATTAAGCGACTTGGAGAGGCGGAAAGTTATTGCCTACTGTAAATATCGGTTGGGTTTGACGACAACATTAACCACTCAAGATGAGTTGGATAACTGTAAGGCCAGATAAGGTATGCCCTGATACCGACTAATGTTTTGCAAACCCGTCATTCGGCTCAGGTCTGCGCCCGCAAACAGGGCCACGACAGTTCCAGTACACGCAAGGCTATTCGTAGGAGCTGGCTTGCCAGCGAAGAGGGCCGAAAGGTCAGCACATGGCTCACGCTCCTCTTCGCCGGCAAGCCGGCTCCTACCGGTTCAGCGTGGCTGCGCTTGCAGCTGGCGGCCCAGTACATCCAGCACGTCACAGCCATCGCGCAGCGGAATGGCGCAGATCAGCGCCAGCTCTTGCAGCACCACGGCATCGCCGGGGATGTCGGGGCGGGCGGCGAAGTTTTCCAGCAGTTGAGTGACGGCGCGGATGCGATAGGCGGCTGCTTCGTACAGCACATCGGCAGGGGCCTGGGTATCGATCAGCAGGGAGGGAATGGTGCAGTCGTGGCCGGTGATCGGCATGTATCTGTTCATAAGTAACGCCTCGGTCGGTTGAGAGCGCCACTGGATCGTCGCCAAACGAAAGGTGGCAGCTGTACGCAGGTTGGCGAACCGGGACCGGGGAGCCGGCAGACCCATAGGTCTCCCGCGTACAGCCGCCATATAGGCAGCGTTACGGATGCGAAAAGCCCTGCAAATAAGCGCAGGGCTCTCGCACACGGTCATCGGGTCGCCAAACCCGTTCGTCATCAGGACGACTCGGGACTATAGGCATGTACCCCAAAACGGAACAAGGCACTGGCAGGACAGGACTTTCTGAGTTTGCTGTAGGACTCAGGAGCGCGAGTGTGGATCAAGCGCGCCACAGGTTCAATGGCGGGGCTCAGTCGAAGCCGATGCTTGAGCTGTGGCGGGTTTCGCGGTCGTGCAACTGGTCGATATTGGTTTCGTAGGTGCATTGGCCGCTGCAGTGGTGCTCGTAGCTGATGGCCGGCTTGAACGGCAACTTGAGCTTCGGCGTGTCGCTTTCTGGCGCCGGGGCCTGTGTGGTGGCCGGCAACGGCGGTTGTGGGTAGCTCAGGTCTAGGCCCGCGGCCTGGGCCGAACAGGTGGCCATCAGTAACAGGGCCGGGAAAAACACTTTGCAACTGAACATCATCGAATCCGCGTGGCCATAAAAGGGTTGCCGATTATAACGAGCCAGGGGCGGAAAATTTAGCCGCGATGGCTCTGGCACAGGCTTTTCGCGCTGTTTTCGCGGCCTTGGGTTTTCGCACCGTGAAACATTTGTCACGGGGCAGCAAGACGGGCCGCTCCTACACTGCAAGTCACCTCCATGGCCAAGGACACTTCCCATGCCGGCAAAATCCACCAGCAGCATCCTCGATACGGTTGAAGGCCGGCGCCTGCAAGGCAGCGAGGCCGAGCACTGGCGCCAGTGGGGGCCGTACCTCAGCGAGCGGCAGTGGGGCACGGTGCGCGAGGACTACAGCGCCGACGGCGATGCCTGGAGCTACTTCCCCCACGAGCACGCTCGCAGCCGTGCCTACCGCTGGGGCGAGGACGGGCTGGCGGGGTTTTCCGACAAGGCCCAGCACTGGTGCCTGGGGCTGGCATTGTGGAATGAACACGACAGCATTCTCAAGGAGCGCCTGTTCGGTCTGAACAATGCCGAGGGCAATCACGGCGAGGACGTCAAGGAGCTGTATTTCTACCTCGACGGCGTGCCCAGCCATGCCTACATGCGCATGCTCTACAAGTACCCCCAGGCGGCCTTTCCCTATGCCGATCTGGTGGCGGAAAACGCTCGGCGTGGTCTGTCTGATGCCGAGTACGAGATCCTCGATACCGGGGTGTTCGAGGACAACCGCTACTTCGATGTGACGGTGGAATATGCCAAGCACAGGGCCGATGACATTTTCATGCACGTCACCGTGCACAACCGTTTTCACCAGCCGGCACGCTTGCGGGTGCTGCCCCAGGTCTGGGCGCGCAACACCTGGAGCTGGGGTGGCGACGCGCCGCGACCGAGCCTGCGCCTGGAGGGCGACCGGGTGCTGGCGCGGCACGGGCAACTGCCCGAGCGGCAGATCACCGCCTGGGGCGCCGAGCCTTGCCAGTGGCTGTTCTGCAACAACGACAGCAACTTCCCCAAGCTGAACGGGCTGGCGGCGCCGGGGCCGTTCAAGGACGGCATCAACGACTATCTGGTGGGCGGGCAGGCCAGTGCGGTGGCCTTGGATGGCGGCACCCGGGTGGCGGCGCATTTCGTCCTGGAGCTGGCGGGCGGCGAGAGCAAGCACCTGTTCCTGCGCTTTGCCCCGGCCGGTAGTGAACCGGTCAGCGCCCGCCAGCTGTTCGAGCTGCGTCGGCGCGAGGCCGATGAGTTCTACGCGGCCCTGCAGCAGGGCATCGAAAGCGCGGATGCGCGCAATGTGCAGCGTCAGGCCCTGGCCGGGCTGCTGTGGTCCAAGCAGCTGTATTACTTCGACGTCAACCAGTGGCTGGACGGCGACCCCGGGCAGCCGGCGCCCCCTAGCGAGCGTGAGCACCTGCGCAACACCCATTGGCGCCATCTGTCCAACTGCGACATCGTTTCCATGCCCGATACCTGGGAATACCCCTGGTACGCCTCCTGGGACCTGGGTTTTCAGGCGGTGGCCCTCGCCCTGATCGATCCCGGCTTTGCCAAGCAGCAGTTATTGCTGTTGGTGAAAGACCGCTTCATGCACCCCAACGGTCAGTTGCCGGCCTACGAGTGGCGCTTCGATGATGCCAACCCACCGGTGCACGCCTGGGCCTGCTGGCGGGTCTATCAGCAGGAAAAGGCCCTGACCGGCGTCGGTGACCTGGACTTTCTCGAACGCATCTTCCACAAGCTGCTGCTGAATTTTTCCTGGTGGGTCAACCGCAAGGACGCCGAGGGCCGCAACCTGTTCCAGGGCGGTTTTCTCGGCCTGGACAATATCGCCCTGTTCGATCGTTCCGCGCCGTTGCCGGAAGGTTTTACCCTGGATCAGGCCGACGGCACGGCCTGGGTCGCGGCCTACGCCCTGGACCTGATGCGCATCGCCCTGGAGCTGGCCAAGCGCAATGGCGTGTACGTGGACATTGCGGTGAAGTTCTTCGAACACTTCCTGTATATCGCCGGGGCCATCAACCGCGTGGATGAAAGCGCCGAGGGGCTGTGGGACGAACAGGACCAGTTCTTCTACGACGTGCTGCACCGCCCTGATGGGCAGAACGAACCCCTGCGCCTGCGCTCCATCGTCGGCCTGATGCCGCTGTTCGCGGTACAGGTGCTGGAGCAGCACGAGCATGAAAATCTGCCGGGGCTGGCTCAGCGCCTGTTGGGCTTTTTGCATCATCGTCCGGACCTGGCGAGCCTGGTGTCGCGCTGGTACGAGCCGGGCAAGGGCAACCGCATGCTCCTGGCGCTGTTGCGCGGCGAGCGCACCAAGGACCTGCTCAAGCGCATGCTCGATGACAGCGAGTTCCTCTCGGACTTCGGGATCCGCTCGCTGTCCAAGGCCTTCGAGCAGCCGTTCGTCATGCAGGTGGACGGCAAGCAGCTGTGCGCCCGCTATGTGCCGGCGGAGTCTGATTCACGACTGTACGGCGGCAACTCCAACTGGCGCGGGCCGCTGTGGATGCCGATCAATTACCTGCTGATCGAATCCCTGCGCGAGTTTCATCGCTACTACGACGTCAACTTTTCGGTGGAGTACCCGCAAGGCTCCGGGTATCTGGCGTCCCTGGAGGAAGTGGCCGATGGCTTGAGCCAGCGTCTGGCGCGCTTGTTCCTGCTGGACGAGGACGGGCACAGGCCGTCCATGAGCGGCTACCCGCAGTTGCAGGTGGCGGCCGAGGACCGCGAGCTGGTGCTGTTCCATGAGTACTTTAATGGCGAAACCGGGCGCGGATTGGGGGCTAGCCACCAGACTGGCTGGACGGCGCTGGTGGCCTTGCTGTTGCAGCCGGGAAAATGAAACCGCCCGGCGCTGAGCCGGGCGGTGATGGGGCGTGCATCGATCGTGGATCAGCCGACTAGGGCGATGTCCTGGGGCTTGGCCCAGGCTTCGATCAGTCGCTCCGGGGTGCAGCAGGTCTTGCGCTTGTAGACGAAGTTGCTGCACTTCTCGGCGAAGCCCTTGCGGTTTTGCACCATGTCCATGTGCATCTCTTCCAGCTCGGCGTTGCGGCAGTGCTGCATCAGCTGCGGGTCGGCGTCCAGCTTGCGCTGGCGCAGGTGCTGGTAGCGCGGGTCGGTGAGGACGCCATTGGCTCGTTGCAGCAGCCACAGGCCGAATTCGTCCGGGCAGCGTGGGCCGATCTCCTGGACCATGCCCATCTGCAGGGCCTGGAGGGCGCTGATGGGCAGGCAGGCTTCGGTCAGTTGCTTGGCCATGGCCTGGCCGACGGCGCGGGGCAGGCTGTAGGTCCAGTATTCGGAGCCGTACAGGCCCATGCTCTTGTAGTGCGGGTTGTACACGGTGTCAGCGCGGGCCAGGACCACGTCCGCGGCCAGGGCCAGCATCAGGCCGCCGGCGCCGGCATTGCCGGTCAGGCCGCTGACCACCAGTTGGCGGGCGCTGAGCAGTTCCAGGCAGACGTCGTCGATGGCCTGGATATTGGCCCAGGCTTCCAGGCCCGGCACTTCGGCGGCCTGGATCACGTTCAGGTGCACGCCGTTGCTGAAGGCGCCGCGGCCGCCGCGTACCAGCAGCACCTGGGTGTCCCGGGCCTTGGCCCAGCGCAGGGCACTGACCAGGCGCTGGCACTGTTCGGTGCTCATGGCACCGTTGTAGAACTCGAAGGTCAGCTCGCCGACTCGGCCGGACTCGCGGTAGCGGATCGGCTGGTAGGGCTCGGTGCTGAATGGGCTGCTGGATACCGACCAGTCCAGTACCGGGACATCGGCCAGGCGTTCGCCGAGTACGTGGCGGGCGGGGCGCTTGAAGGTTTCCTCGCCGGGCTGGGGCTTGAGGCGCAGAGAGCCGATCCACAGGCTGTGGTCGCCGCAGGCCACCAGTACCGCATCGTCATGCACCGCCAGCAGTTGCCCGGGCATGCCGGTGCGCGAGTCCAGGTGGGCGTCGTACACGTAGTACTGGCCGCCGGCGAGGCTGGCCAGGACGCCGGGCTGGCCGTCGGCGGCGTCGATGCTGCGCTTGATGAATTGCGCGCTGTCGTGCCAGCTGAAAGTGCGGTCGCACTGCTTCATGTTCGGTTGCAGGCGGCCAAGCACCGCGGGGTTGTCGTAGTCCAGAGGGACCGGGGTAAAGCCGTTGCGGAATTTTTCCACCACGTCACGGATGCAGTGGATGGCGGCGTCGCTGACCAGGCCGTTGTACAGCTCGGACTTGCGCAGGCCGGCGGGCAGGTTGAATTCGTGGGTCGACCAGATTGGCCCGGCGTCCATTTCTTCCACCGCCTGCAACGCTGTGACGCCCCAGCGCTTGAGTTCCTTGCTGATGGCCCAGTCCAGGGCACTGGCGCCGCGGTCGCCGACAATCCCCGGATGAATGATCACCACCGGGCGCTTGGTGTTGCTCCACAGCCGTTGCGGCACCCGGTCCTTGAGGAACGGGCAGATCACCAGGTCGGCCTCGGCTTCTTCGATCTGCCGGCAGACGTCTTCTTCTCCGGTGAACAGCACCACGCTGGGGCGGTGCCCGGCCTGGCGCAGGTCGAGCCAGGCGCGTTGGGTCAGGCCGTTGAAGGCGGTGGACAGCAGGATGATCTTCAGTGATCGCATAAGCAGACTCTTCCGTGAGTGATAGCGGTGTGGCAAAGGGCTCCGGCTGTGCCGTCCCTGGCCGCGATGGAGGCGCAAGAGTAGAGGGGGGCTGCTGTGCGAGAGCTGACCGAGATCAATCAAGCGTGCCGCCTGGAGGCTGAGCCGCCCAGTGGTAGTGATTCAGGGCAAACACGCGGGCTAGAGGCTTTGCGTGGTGCAGAAACGACAAATCCCGCCACAGGGGCGGGATTTGTCTACAGCCGGACCTTGCGGGTCTTAGGCTGGGAACAGCTCGCTCAGTTTCATGGCCAGCATCATGTCGCCTTCGGCGCGCAGTTTGCCGCCCATGAAGGCTTGCATGCCGTCGGTTTCGCCGGTGACGATGCCGTTCAGGGTTTCACCGTCCATGACCAGGGTGACCTGGGCGTCCGGGTTCTCGCCTTCCTTGAGTTCGCAGGTGCTGTCCTTGACCACCAGCGAGAAGTGCTTGGAGTCATCGATGCGGAAACCGAAAACCAGGTCCAGGCCGGCAGCGGCAGCTGGGTTGAACTTGGCTTTCATGGCTTGTACGGCGTCAGCTACGGAGGTCATGGTTCGATCCTTTTATGGGGTGGTTACAGCAAGGGTCACAGTTAGCCGGGCTCAACGGAAGGTGATGAGCTCCGGGGCCTTCAACAGTTGCAGATGGGCATGACCGTTGAAGGAAGCCAAAGACACCTCGCGCCCGCGGAACTTCAGCTGGTTGAGCGAGGTGTTGACGATTTGCCAATTCAGTTCGAACGCCTGCTGGGCGGGCATCCGGGTGATCAGGTGGAGCAGGGCGGTGATGGTGCCGCCGGAGGTGAACACGGCGATCTTCTGTTGATTGTTGGCCGTTTCGAGAATCCGCTGCAGGCCGCCCTGGACCCGCTCGACGAAGCCCAGCCAGCTTTCCAGTCCAGGCGGATCGTAGGTGCCGGCCAGCCAGCGTTGGATGATCAGGGCGAAGATGCGCTGGAACTCGGCGCGGTTCTGCGCGGCATTGCGCAGGATATTCAGGGCTTCGGGTTCCTGGGGCAGCAGATCGGGCAGCAGGGCGCGGATGATGGCATCGGCGTCGAATTCGTTAAAGGCGGAATCGATTTCCAGGGACGGTTGGCCAACACCGGCGGCGTTCATCTGTTCCATGGCGGTGTGTGCGGTGTGCTGCTGGCGACGCAGGTCGCCGGACAGGCAGCGATCGAAGCGGATGCCCAGCGCCGCCAGATGCTCGCCGAGCACTGCAGCCTGGCGCACGCCGGTGGCGGACAACACGTCGTAGTCGTCTGCACCGAAAGAGGCTTGGCCATGTCGAATCAGATAGATGCTGCCCACGTCCGTGTCGTCCCGGTACGTTGAAAGTTTTGCGAGGTTATGAGGATGCCGGTGAGCTGTCAATGAAAAAACATACGCTTGTTTGAAATGCTTGTTGGAGCCTCGTAACACGAGGTTTCGCGACTGGTGGCCGACCGGTCGCGCCGGTATGCTTTAGCCCATTGCGCTGCCGGTTGGCAGCGGTTCATGTTTGAGGAGTCCCTGTGGAGTTTTTCGCCGAATACGCCAGTTTCCTGGCCAAGACCGTGACCCTGGTGGTTGCCATCCTGGTGGTGCTGATCACTGCCGCTGCGCTGCGCAGCAAGGGCCGCCGCAAAGGTACCGGGCAGTTGCAGGTCAGCAAGCTGAATGATTTCTACAAGGACCTGCGCGAGCGCCTGGAGCAGAGCCTGCTGGACAAGGATCAGCTCAAGGCCCTGCGCAAGGCCCAGAGCAAGACTGAAAAGAGCCAGAAGAAGCAGAAGAAGCAGCCAGCCGAAGCCAAGTCCCGGGTCTTCGTGCTGGACTTCAATGGCGATATCAAGGCCTCCGCGACCGAAGGCCTGCGCCACGAGATCACCGCCTTGCTGAGCCTGGCCACGCCCAAGGATGAGGTGGTGCTGCGTCTGGAAAGCGGTGGCGGCATGGTCCACAGCTACGGGCTGGCCTCCTCGCAGCTGGCGCGTATCCGCCAGGCCGGGGTGCCGCTGACGGTGTGCATCGACAAGGTGGCGGCCAGTGGCGGCTACATGATGGCTTGCATCGGCGAGAAGATTATCAGCGCGCCGTTCGCCATCCTCGGTTCCATTGGCGTGGTGGCCCAACTGCCCAACGTCAACCGCTTGCTGAAAAAGCACGACATCGATTTTGAAGTGCTCACCGCTGGTGAGTACAAGCGCACCCTGACGGTGTTTGGCGAGAACACCGAGAAGGGCCGGGAGAAGTTCCAGGAAGACCTGGACGTGACCCATCAGTTGTTCAAGAACTTCGTGTCTCGCTATCGCCCGCAACTGGCCATTGATGAAGTGGCCACCGGTGAAGTCTGGCTGGGCGTGGCAGCGCAGGAGAAGTTGCTGGTGGACGAGCTGCAGACCAGCGATGAGTACCTGGCGGAAAAAGCCAAGAATGCCGAGGTGTTCCACCTGCACTATGCCGAGCGCAAGAGCCTGCAGGAGCGCGTAGGCCTGGCCGCCAGCGGTTCCATCGACCGCGTGCTGCTGACCTGGTGGAGCCGCCTGACCCAGCAGCGCTTCTGGTAACCCTTGAGTTGAGGGCGCCGGCTTTGTAGGAGCTGGCTTGCCAGCGAAGGCGGCCGCAAGGTTTGTACAAGACTCAAGGGCCCTTTCGCCGGCAAGCCGGCTCCTACAGTGGTTGGGGTTGGCAGAGCCGATACAAAAAAGCCCTGAACCGGGAAACCGGTTCAGGGCTTTTTGTTGGCGCCAGGCGTTAGCGGCGACGGAACAGCGGCAGCGGTTCGTCGGTGGCGGCCTGGTAGGTCACCGAGAAGTCCTTGAGGCTTTCCAGGGCTTCGTAGGGGTCCTTGTCGGCCCGCAGGGCATAGGCGTCGAAGCCGCAGCGGTGCAGGTAGAACAGCTGGTCGCGCAACACGTCGCCAATCGCTCGCAGTTCGCCTTTGTAGCCATAACGGTCACGCAGCAGGCGGGCGTTGGAGTAGTTGCGGCCATCGGTGAAGGCCGGGAAGTTTAGGGCAATCACCTGGAAATGCTCGACGTCGTCACCGATTTCCTCGGCTTCTTCGTCCGCATCCAGCCATACGCCCAGGCCGCCATCGCGGGCCTTGAGGGCGTGAGCATGATCGCGCCACAGGGCCAGCGGCACGATCAGGTCGTCGCAGTTGGAGATGCCGTCGAGGGTCGCGTCCTTGGGCAGCAAGTGCCAGGTTTCGTCGATGACCTCGTTGTTCTTAATGATTCGCTGCATAGACGCGCTCCTTGAAGAGGTCGATGCCAATACGTTGATAGGTGTCGATGAAGCGTTCGTCTTCGGTACGTTGTTCCACGTACACGTCGATCAGCTTCGAGATCACGACGGGCATGTCGTCCTGGGCGAAGGACGGGCCGAGGATCTTGCCCAGGCTGGCGTCGCGGCTGGCGCTGCCACCCAGGGACACCTGGTAGAACTCCTCGCCTTTCTTGTCCACCCCGAGGATGCCGATGTGGCCGACGTGGTGGTGACCGCAGGCGTTCATGCAGCCGGAGATGTTCAGGTCCAGCTCGCCAATGTCGAACAGGTAGTCCAGGTCGTCGAAACGGCGCTGGATCGATTCGGCGATAGGAATCGACTTGGCGTTGGCCAGGGAGCAGAAGTCACCGCCCGGGCAGCAGATGATGTCGGTCAACAGGCCGATGTTCGGCGTGGCAAAGCCGTTTTCACGCAGCTCGCCCCACAGGGTGAACAGCTGGCTTTGCTCGACGTCGGCGAGAATCACGTTCTGTTCATGGGAGGTGCGCAACTGGCCGAAGCTGTAGCGGTCGGCCAGGTCGGCGATGGCGTCGAACTGCTTGTCGGTGACATCCCCCGGCGCCACGCCGGTGGGTTTGAGCGACAGGGTCACGGCGACGTAGCCCGGCTTTTTGTGGGCCAGGGTGTTGCGCGCGCGCCAGCGGGCGAAGCCCGGGTGCTCTTTGTCCAGGGCCGCCAGTTCGGCGTCCTGGTTGCTCAGGGCTTTGTAGTCCGGGTCGACGAAGTGCTTGGCCACGCGATGCACTTCGGCTTCGGTGAGGGTGGTCTGGCCGCCGCGCAGGTGGACCATTTCCGCCTCGACCTTCTCGGCGAACACTTCAGGGGTCAGGGCCTTGACCAGGATCTTGATCCGCGCCTTGTACTTGTTGTCACGACGGCCATAGCGGTTGTAGACCCGCAGGATGGCGTCGAGGTAGCTCAGCAGGTCCTGCCATGGCAGGAACTCGTTGATGAAGGCGCCGACCACCGGAGTGCGGCCCAGGCCACCGCCCACCAGGACCCGGAAGCCCAGCTCGCCGGCGGCGTTGTACACCGGCTCCAGGCCGATGTCGTGGACTTCGATGGCCGCGCGGTCGGACGTCGAGCCATTGATGGCGATCTTGAACTTGCGCGGCAGGTAGGCGAATTCGGGGTGGAAGGTGGTCCACTGGCGGACGATCTCGCACCAGGGGCGCGGGTCGATCAGCTCGTCGGCCGCGACCCCGGCGAACTGGTCGGTGGTGACGTTGCGCAGGCAGTTGCCGCTGGTCTGGATCGCGTGCATCTGCACGGTGGCCAGCTCGGCGAGGATGTCCGGCACGTCTTCCAGGGCCGGCCAGTTGAACTGCACGTTCTGCCGGGTACTGATGTGCGCGTAGCCTTTGTCGTAGTCGCGGGCGATCTTGGCCATCATCCGCGCTTGGCGCGAGGTCAGTTGGCCGTAGGGCACGGCGACCCGCAGCATCGGGGCAAAACGTTGGATATAGAGGCCATTCTGCAGACGCAGGGGGCGGAATTCTTCTTCGCTCAGCTCGCCTGCCAGATAGCGTCGGGTCTGATCACGGAACTGCTTGACGCGGTCCTCGATGATCCGCTGATCGTACTCGTCGTATACGTACATATAGGTCCAGTTCTCAGGCTACAGGTGGCACACCAGCGCACACGCTCAACGCCACCCATGTAAGCAAATCTGCGCGCACGGCCGCGCACTCCCTTCAGAGCCGGCGAACGATACCAGTTTGTGGTTATGCGCAAAAGTGATGTTTGAGTATATGAAAAGAACCAAAACGACTAACGGTAGGGGAGAACCAGTAACCCCATTTGTGGTAGGGGCAATCCTGAGCTTAACTGTGATCGTGTCTTTGAGCCGTCACCAACAAAATCTACTAGAGGCGATGCTATGAGCCATCCAACCAAAACAAGGAAAAGTGACAGTAGCGTTGATGCATGGGCCATTCTCTTTCTGATCATTCTGGTCGTGGGTACGGCCGTGTTTTGGGTCAGTCACCAGTAGTCGAGTCCAATCCAAGAGCCCGAATTGTCGGACAATCATGACAATTTGCCGCCGTTGGCCAGTACGTTGCCAGTTATACTGCCTGGGATAATTCTGGGGCTCTTCTCGCAATGTTCAAGGTTCTGTTCAAGTGCTTGCTGCTTCTGAGTCTGCCGTTCTGGGCAGTGGCTCAGGCGACATCCGTGGTGTTCCTCAATCCCGGCAATTCAACGGAAACCTTCTGGGTCAGCTATTCGCAGTTCATGCAGGCCGCCGCCCGGGATCTGGGCATGGATCTGCAGATTCTCTATGGCGAGCGCAATCCCCAGAACTCGCTCGATCAGGCCCGGGAGCTGTTTCAGCGGGCGCAAAAGCCCGATTACCTGATGCTGGTCAACGAACAGTATGTTGCGCCACAGATCCTGCGCATGTCTCAGGGCACCGGGGTCAAGCTGTTCATCGTCAACAGCCCGCTGACCGAAGATCAGCGGGCCTTGATCAGCCAGAGCCGCAGCAGTTACTCCGACTGGATCGGCAGCATGATGGGCAACGACGAAGAGGCCGGCTATCGGATGCTCAACGAGCTGTTGCGCAAGCACGGCCCTTTGCCTGAAGGGCAGACCATCGACTTGCTGGCGTTCTCCGGGGTGAAAGTCACGCCGGCGGCGCAGTTGCGCGAGCAAGGGCTGCGTCGCGCCCTGGCGGAGCATCCTCAGGTGCGTCTGCGGCAGATGGTCTATGGCGAGTGGAACCGGCAGCGAGCGTACGAACAGGCGCATCTATTGCTGCAGCGCTATCCGCAGACGCAACTGGTCTGGTCGGCCAACGACGAAATGGCCCTGGGGGCCATGCGGGCTGCCCGGGAGCTGGGCCGCAAGCCGGGGGGCGACCTGCTGTTCAGCGGGCTCAACAGTTCGCCCGAGGCCTTGCGGGCCTTGATCGACGGGCAGTTATCAGTGCTGATGGCCGGGCATTTCACGATCGGTGGCTGGGCCCTGGTGGCCCTGCATGACGATGCGCTGGGGCTGGATCCCCGGCGCCTGGGCGGGCCCGACTGGCAATTGTCGCTGTTCCAGTCATTGACCCGCGCTCAAGCCCAGCAGCTCTTGCGCTTTGGCGATCAGGTCGGGGCACGTGTCGACTTTCACGGGCTGTCCGCCCAGGGCAAGCCAGACAGCTATCGCTATCCCTTCGGTTTGCAGCTGTTGCTGCGCTGACCCGGTTTCAGGCCCCCGCCAGGTGCATCGCCAAATTGGCGATGCCCAATAGCACCAGGACAAACAGGGCGGTGAAGACAATGCCCAGCACGATGAAGTGACTGGGCTTGCCGTGGCTGAAGTCCCGGGCGCGATTTTTTCCGCTTTGCACGCCAAAGGCCGCCGCCAGCACGCTTTGCAGCATCTGCAGGAAGGTGGGCGGTTGCTGGTCGTTGCTTGGATCGTCCATAAATCCCTCGACACGGTGGGGTGTCAACAGAGCATAGACAATGCGGCCTGTGAGGGCGGACGGGTATGGCCAGCGGCTTGCCAGCGAAGCAGCCCCGGGGGCCGTCTGCGCCGACAAGCCGGCTTCTAGCGCCTCTGGATCAGTTGTCGTAGCCCAAGTTCGGCGCCAGCCAGCGTTCGCTCACGGCCAGATCCTGGCCCTTGCGCTCGGTGTAGCTCTGCACCTGATCCTTGTCGACCTTGCCCACGGCGAAGTACTGCGCCTGGGGGTGGGCGAAGTACCAGCCGCTGACCGCCGCCGCCGGGAACATGGCGAAGTGCTCGGTGAGGAATACGCCACTGCGGCCGGCATGGCCTTCGCTGGCTTCGGGGTCGAGCAGGGCGAACAGGGTGCTTTTCTCGGTGTGATCCGGGCAGGCCGGGTAGCCCGGGGCAGGGCGGATACCGCTGTACTGCTCCTTGATCAGCGCCTCGTTGTCCAGCTGCTCGTCCTTGGCATAGCCCCAGTAGTCCTTACGCACCTGCTGGTGCAGCCACTCGGCGCAGGCCTCGGCCAGGCGGTCGGCCAGGGCCTTGACCATGATCGAGTTGTAGTCGTCGCCGGCGTCCTGGTAGGCCTTGGCCACTTCCTCGGCGCCGATCCCGGCGGTGGTGATGAAGCCGCCCACGTAATCGGTGATGCCGCTGTCCTTAGGCGCGACGAAGTCGGCCAGGGAGAAGTTCGGCTTGCCGTCGGTCTTGATGATCTGCTGGCGCAGGTGATGTAGACGGGCCAGTGGCTGGCCGTCTTCGCCGTAGACTTCCAGGTCGTCGTCCTGCACCTGGTTGGCCGGCCAGAAGCCGAACACGGCGCGGGCGCTGATCAGTTTTTCGTTGATCAGCTTGTCGAGCATCTCTCGGGCGTCCTTATACAGGGCGGTAGCGGCTTCACCGACCACCTCGTCTTCAAGAATGCGCGGGAACTTGCCGGCCAGGTCCCAGGAGATGAAGAACGGCGTCCAGTCGATGTATTCGGCCAGTACCTTGAGGTCGATGTTGTCCAGCACCCGGGCGCCGGTGAAGGTCGGCTTGACCGGCTGGTAGCTGCTCCAGTCGAACTGCGGCTTCTTGGCGATGGCCGCGGCGTAGCTCAGGCGCTCGGTACGGGCGCTGCGGTTGGCGGTGCGCTCGCGCACTTCGACGTATTCCTCGCGGGTCTTCTGCACGAAGCCGGCCTTGAGCTCCTTGGACAGCAACTGGGTGGCCACGCCCACCGCGCGGGAGGCGTCGGTGACGTAGACCACCGCGTCATTGCTGTACTTGGGCTCGATCTTCACCGCGGTGTGGGCCTTGGAGGTGGTGGCGCCACCGATCATCAGCGGCAGGTGGAAATCCTGGCGCTGCATCTCGCGGGCGACGTGGACCATCTCGTCCAGGGACGGGGTGATCAGCCCGGACAGGCCGATGATGTCGCACTGCTGCTCCTTGGCCACCTGGAGGATCTTCTCCGCCGGCACCATCACCCCGAGGTCGACGATGTCATAGCCGTTGCAGCCCAGGACCACGCCGACGATGTTCTTGCCGATGTCGTGCACGTCGCCCTTGACCGTGGCCATGAGGATCTTGCCCTTGGCTTCCGGCTTGTCGCCTTTTTCCAGCTCGATAAACGGAATCAGGTGGGCCACCGCCTGCTTCATTACCCGGGCGGACTTCACCACCTGGGGCAGGAACATCTTGCCGGCGCCGAACAGGTCGCCGACCACGTTCATACCGGACATCAGCGGGCCTTCGATGACTTCGATCGGGCGGCTGAAACTCAGGCGCGACTCTTCGGTGTCTTCGACGATATGGGTGGTAATGCCCTTGACCAGGGCGTGTTCCAGGCGCTTGTTGACGTCCCAGCTGCGCCATTCCTCGGTTTCCGCTTCCTTGACGCTGCCGTCGCCCTTGAACTGGTCGGCGATCGCCAGCAGCGCGTCGGTGCCGTTCGGCGTGCGGTTGAGCACCACGTCTTCCACGGCGTCGCGCAGCTGCTGCGGGATCTGGTCGTAGATCTCCAGCTGGCCGGCGTTGACGATGCCCATGGTCAGGCCGTTGCGGATCGCATACAGCAGGAACACCGAGTGGATCGCCTCGCGCACCGGGTTGTTGCCGCGGAACGAGAACGACACGTTGGACACGCCGCCGGAGCTCAGGGCGTAGGGCAGCTCGTCGCGGATGTAGGCGCAGGCGTTGATGAAATCAACGGCGTAGTTGTTGTGTTCCTCGATGCCGGTGGCCACGGCGAAGATGTTCGGGTCGAAGATGATGTCTTCCGGCGGGAAGCCCACTTCATTGACCAGGATGTCGTAGGAACGCTTGCAGATTTCCTTCTTGCGCGCCTCGGTGTCGGCCTGGCCGACCTCGTCGAAGGCCATCACCACCACGGCGGCGCCATAGCGCTTGCACAGCTTGGCGTGGTGAATGAACTGCTCCACGCCTTCTTTCATGCTGATGGAGTTGACGATGACGTTGCCCTGGATGCACTTGAGGCCGGCTTCGATCACTTCCCACTTGGAGGAGTCGATCATGATCGGCACGCGGGAGATGTCCGGCTCGCCGGCGATCAGATTGAGGAAGGTGACCATGGCCTTCTTCGAGTCCAGCATCCCCTCGTCC
>Ga0194135_10000904_pt1 | contig 17331 bp, 17 predicted proteins | sample LitLau_LLRF_2013_FD_134024 | JGI IMG/M metagenome (GOLD analysis project Ga0194135, IMG submission 134024) | Freshwater sediment microbial communities in response to fracking from North America - Little Laurel Run_MetaG_LLRF_2013 (version 2) | ecosystem: Environmental > Aquatic > Freshwater >...
AAAAAAAAAAAAAAAAAAAAAAAAAAAAAAAAAAAAAAAAAAAAAAAAAAAAAAAAAAAAATGAAAGAAAAGAAGAAAAGCATTTTTCGAAATTGATTTTATATCATATTATTCCATTGCAACAATGTATACATGTATTTTGTGTTCATGTTCATTATATAAGTTCATTAACATTCCATTGCGAATTGCCTTACCTTCATTTGCCTCTCATTCAACTTGTCAGTTAGTCGAAATCTAAAGTAAATCCTACTTGTTTTCTACTGTTGAAGAATTGTTAAGTTATGAATTTAAATTCATGTATTCATGTCGTAGAGGTATGCAAACATTATGGAGTGTGTAGTTGTAGTTAGTTGACCTGATCAGATGAATCCCATTATAATTATACCACTTACTATACTTTACTTACCAACATGAAATATTTCTCATGTTATAATAACTTAATCTATATTCAACATCAATCAAATTCATTTATTTTATATTCAATTCTCGTAATTAATTCAATATTCCTAAAACTAAATTAGGATTAAATTGGGAGCTGAATTACATAATTGAATTGAGAGTTAGTCAAATAAAGAAGTAAATTCGTTCACTCGTATTTTAATTTAACTAAGGTATTATACCACTCTTATTGTTGACAGGGTGTGCCACCAAGTCAATAAAAAACCAAATTGATTGATTGATTATACCACTCTCGTCATATGGAAGCGGAAGAGAGAAAATTAGTAAATCCAAAAGGTTAACAATAAATTTTGATTTATCCAAACATAAAAGTGCTAAAAAAAAGGCAAATTAAATTGGTTTTCACGGTTTTCACCCAGTCCAAATTTCGAACTTTACTTTCTCCTCTCCCCTTCTCCCCTCATCTCCTCACACAAAACAACAAAACGCATCGAGCAACTTTTCTCATCCAAATTTGGAAGAGAAACCAAAAAAAATTTATTGCTTCCTATGCATTCAAATCTCCAACTGAAATCCCTGCAATTCGGCTTAAATTAAAATGAATAATTATTATGCAAGATAAAACGATGTGTAAAAACGCTTAAAATATCCAAGGGGAGGGCACTCTCTGCTTCCGTTCCCACCCAGCACCTCCCCTTCTTTTTACTCGCTGGTTTTACACCGGCCAGCACGGACACGGAGAGAGTGGAAACAGAAAAAGAGAAGATAGACACAGGACACAGGTCCTCTCCTAGGACTTGGGACAGAACAGAGAGTTTTAACGACTGGAACTGGATAGGCGGAATACGGATAGACGGAGCTCATTCAATCAAATTAATCAAACGATCGATCAAGATTTAACAACGACGAAAAACATTCAGGTAATAATTTATTCATTAATTTCCAACTAAATGCGCTAAGCTATCTTATTGGGTGGGTTTCTGGACTTACAACATGTGACACTCCCGGTTAGTTAGTTACTAGTCTTTGACCTCATACCCTGCATCGGTCATCATAAATAAGGACTTGGGCATGGGCTTTAGATCGCATATCTTAGTTGATGGTTAACTTAACGCTTTTTGCCAATGTCGAATGTCAAATGTTCTCCAGTAATTGAGGTTAGGTTACCCTACCCTCTAACCCTAACCTTGAATAGTTGTCCTTGAGAAAGTCCAATCTAATCTTTCATGGACATAAGCACACCTTAACAATTTTTCGTTAAGATAATGGGGGTCACGCTCACAGGTGTAGTAGGGTAACAAATTATGATTTTTACAACATCAAAACAATCTCTCTTTTTTCTCTTAAATCCAGCTTCTTTCATTGTCCTTTATTGACCGTACCGTATAGAGAGTTTTCCCGAGACATTATTAGCATATTCGAACTAAGATTGGGAGAGGTCAATGCTTCCGTCTTTCAACATTGTACACTACCCTTTATTCTACCCTTTTAGAGGAAGTTGGGTTATTTCGATGAGTTATTTTCGGAACCCAGCCTTCCAAAGCCGAATATCCCTGCGCAGACATACGACAGAGACAAGACCGGAGTTTTCGGTGAAACGGACCGATCCCGAATCACTTTCCCTCTTTCCTGGACAGAAAGGAGGAGACAGAGGATTCTTTTACCACCCTCACATCCACATTTTTGTCACCCTCCTTTTCTGTCGTTCCATTTTCCATATCTTTCGAATGGCATCTTAAATAACACTCAAAAAAGTTTCACTCTCTATCTCTGGGAACTTTCTGCCGCACTCTGGAAATCAAGTTTTACTTCATACTGCCTGAACTTGTTTTTTTTTCTATTCAGACCAATCACTGGCCTCCCGTCGTCCGTCTTGTTGGCCTTCTTACCATATCGACGTCAACCATACTGAGCCACGCCAAATCCTCGGTCACTCTCGATTCGCAACTGAAGCAGCTACTAGACCATTCCAGTTAACTTACGTCAGTTTACTTCACTCACATTGAAGCAATGGCTGGGCGCAACCCTCAGAATCCTGTTAAGAAAGTACCCATCCATCTCCAGGTGAATTTATTATTGCATTTATCTACTTATCTTATCATTTAATTTAGTCGGCCAGAATGGAATTGTTGCAATTAGTCTTGGTTAGAGACACGCTCTTCAATTAGGTAACTAATTGAACTACAGCGTTTCTGACTTTAAGCCAGTTCTTCTGCGTTTACAGAAATAATTAATATTTACAGAATCACAGAATTTACAGATGTGTTTATTTGTAGAGCTCCCAGAATCGGCTCCTGGTCAAAGGTGGGAAAATTGTGAATGCTGATGGGATGACTGATGGCGACATTTTTATTGAAGATGGAACTATCAAGTAAAATAGAAAACAAATAAATACATTTTATCTTTGGTAGCCATCATATTGTATCCTATTATTCTGCATTTCTATTTGTTAGAGAAATCGGGAGGAATTTGATTATCCCCGGTGGAACAAGGACCATTGATGCCCGTGGACATTATGTCCTTCCAGGTCAGATATCAATACCAAGCACTCCCCAACTGGGTGTAGAACCAAGTGTAATACAAATTGTGTCTTGTTTACATTTCGTGTTCATGTGTTTAGGTGGGATTGATCCCCATACTCATCTCCAGTTGCCTTTCATGGGAACAAAATCGGTGGATGATTTCTATATTGGAACAAAGGCAGCTGTTGCTGGTGGAACCACAATGATACGTAAATAAAATTAACTAGGTTCACAATAATTTAAATTTGTTCACATTCCCTTATGTTTTTCTTCTCCCACTTCTCCCTCCAGTTGACTTTGTGATTCCTGGAAAGGGGGAATCTCCATTGGAAGCATATCACAAGTGGCGAGGATGGGCCGAGGAACAAGTCTGCTGTGACTACTCGTTTCATGTTGCCATCACTTGGTGGTCGGAAAAGGTCAAGAGTGACATGGAAGTTCTGGTGAGGGACCATGGAGTCAACTCATTCAAGGTTTTCATGGCCTACAAAGACGTATTCATGCTCCGGTATAATGAAGAAATTAGGGAAAACGTTAAATGCGAACTTACAACAACTGTGTTTATTATAGAGACAACGAGTTTATCGAAGTGCTGGAGCATTGCAAACGAATTGGAGCCATTTGCCAGGTTCATGCTGAGAACGGAGACATTATTCATGAGGTACTTATCATCACCCTATAACAAAAGAACAAAAATCGACCTTTGATAGTTGAGGTAATTTTCGTATATTTTCTTAGAATACAAAGGAGGTTTTGGCAGCAGGCGTGTGTGGACCAGAAGGACACGAGCTCTCACGTCCAGAAGAAGTGGAGGCTGAAGCTACGAACCGTGCCTGTATGTTGGCGAGTCAAGTGAATTGCCCGCTCTACGTGGTGCACGTTATGAGCAAGAGTGCAGGAGACGTCGTGGCAGCCAAGAGAATGGAAGGAGTGGTTGTGTATGGGGAGCCCATTGCTGCTTCACTTGGGACTGATGGCACTGCCTATTGGAACACGTGTTGGCGTCATGCTGCAGCTCATGTCCTTAGCCCCCCGCTTCGGCCAGACCCTACCACTCCGGGATACCTGATGGACCTCCTCGCAAAGTAATTAAATAGTAAAAATCAATCTCATTCGCTCCTATTTTACCCTCCATTAATAATCGTATACGCATTTTTTTTCCCCCACAAATGGAGAAAAAGCTTGATGACGGAATTTGATTTCCTTTCTGCATTGTTTCTTTCTTTTCACTACTGCTTTATCATTCTGATGTGCCGAGAGTATGTCTAATAATTCTTTCCGTTACTGTTTGTTTTCCAAGGGATGATTTGCAAGTCACTGGGACGGATAATTGTACGTTTTCGTCCGAACAAAAGAAAATGGGAGCAGGTGACTTCACAAAAATTCCCAACGGCGTGAATGGATTGGAAGATCGAATGTCCGTCATTTGGGAGAAAGGAGTTGAAAGTGGGAAAATGAACCCCTCTCGCTTCGTGGCAGTTACAAGTACTTCTGCCGCTAAAATATTCAACATGTACCCTCAAAAGGTAAGTAGATAAACGGCTTAGTTAATTGCTTTACAAATACCATACAGGTTATTTAGGTTAGAACATTTAATTCAATTTCTAAATTAATCCCCATCTCGGTCTCCTAGTTCTAATTTACAATGTCAGTTTCCTATTTTTTTATCTAAAGGGTGCCCTGTTGGTGGGATCAGATGCTGACATGGTAATTTGGAATGGAAAGAAGACACGAACCATCTCTGCCAAAACGCACCACCATGCAACGGACAACAACATCTTTGAGGTCTCCTACCACATTCGTCCTCCTATCCTAAACTATTTTTCTAAGATAGTAAATTAATTAATTGTTGTTCCTTTGGATTTAGGGTATGACCTGTCATGGAGTGGCAGAGTATGTTATCTGTGGAGGTCGCGTTTGTGTAGATGAAGGTCAAGTCAAAGTCCTCCAAGGTTATGGAAAGTACATCTCACGATCACCCCATTGCGCTTTTGTCTACGACCAAATTAAAGCACGGGATGCGGTGAGTCACTCACTTTCACTCAATTTCTACATTTCTCACTTAAAATTCAAACTTTTAGAATGAATCCTAATAACAGATTTTTAATTGTAGAAACGAGTTGCAGCGTTGAAGCCTGTCTCTCGGACAGGTTATGACGGGGAAATGGTCAGTATGGCTCAGAATGGGATCCACAAAATTTCCATTGAGGAAGGAAACGACAAGGTGGCTCCACCGCCGCTCCCACTAACTACGCCTTCCACTACCACCGCCTCAATTTTTGAAGAATCTATCAAATCCCCTACTGGGGTCAAGAATCAACAGGAATCCACATTCTCTGTGGGAGGAGACAATACGCGTAAGAACTTTTATCTCTGAAAGATTGCAGAGTCTCCTCCTCCTCAGTTGGATTGTACGTATTGGAGTCTGGAAAGCTTTAAGTGTTGTTGCCTCAAAAGTGAGGCATATCAATTCCCCTCCCTCGTCCGTCTAATTAATCCCTATCCCTGTTTGACTATTATTTTATTTTTTTGTTTGTTTATTTATATTTTTTTTTTTTGACAACGGGGTATTGATGTCAGCGAGTAATGGCGGAGTGGCTACAGAAGAAGGAGCTCCAGTCGCCTACAAGTCGGTGGGAATGGATGATATCGGAGCTCAGGAACCAGCCCGAGCCGCGATCCGGGTCAAGGCACCACCAGGCGGGTTTTCATCCGGTCTCTGGTGAAAAGTTTTGGAGACAATACAAAATCATTCAATGCATCCAATCCAATCACAAGCACACTCATCACAATAGAAATTAAGTAATTCCCTGAATTCCAAGTAAAGTCCGCATTATATTATTATTTCTTCATACCGCTTCTCTGTCATGCCTGGAAACTTCCAAAACTTACTACTGTTTGCTTTCCTCAAGTCAATGCACGTGAAGACTTAATGAGTGAAAGGTTTATTGGACCCTTTGTTTTGTTCGTTTCAGCTGTTGAGAAGAGGACAACAATTCGTGTACGTAATCCACCGGGCGGAAGATCATCTGGACTGTGGTAAAAGAAAGCTTAGAAATAACGACAGGAAACAGTGAGGAGAATGTATAAAGTGTTTTCAGTATTTCTTCCACTATGAACTGTTTCAGCAGTGCTTCCTGCTTTCTAAAAATCTAAGGTTAGATAGTTCCGTTTTGTGTGACATAAGAATCATTATTGCCTCCTCATTAGTATTAAATTTGAAATTCCCAAATGCATTTCCACCCTTCTAAACTAAGGAAAATCAGCCCTGCCGATTGAATTTACATATTGACAAGAGGCAATTCTCAAAGGAGACTGCCGTTTTGATTTTAATGTAATTTTGTTCAAAGTTTAATAAAGTTTTCACATGCTCTTAATTTGATATTCACCGTTGGTATTCGGTAGCGGATTTTTATACTAAATTTGAATAATATGATGTTTAAGGATTTGGTATAAATTGAAGGGTAGAAACAAAAGCGTGTAGGCTTAAAGTAAAAAAATAAACAAGGCAGGTAGGACGACATGGTTATGGATTTCAAATCGGAAACAGTTGGAGATGTGCTTTTACGTCATCGGACAGATTGATATCCTCCTTCAACTCCGTTTTTCGTCATCACTACCTGCCACAGTTGATATTTCCTTGATTTGAAGGCTCCAATACTTAGGGACAAGTAAAAGTACCACATCCGGTAAAAAGTGTCTCCATATCTATTGGATAATTTCGGCCAGCTTTTGACGAAGTTTTCTCTCCAGGCCGCCAGGGTCTTTGAGTAGTCGTAACCAAAATTATGCCAATCTTCAATAATAAAGAGCCCATCACTAGCCTTGGGGATCTCTGTGTGGTATGGTAGAATCCCATTGGGGAAAATATATTTGTGGAACCAAGGCTCGATCAGTGGAATAGTCGGATGACTCACGCCTAGAAATTAGTGCAAATTACAACAACTAAAATGGGGGATGGGAAATGATGAATTTTGGATTTCAGTTTATACCAATTGTATGCAAGAGAAGGATCCCATCTTCTGTGAGACACTTTGCAGCGACCTTGAAGAATGTTCGATAATTGGATGTCCCAACATGCTCAAACATTCCAACAGAAACGATCCTATCAAATTTCTCAGCCAGGTCTCTGTAATCGTTCAATTCAATTCGGACTGGGAGCCCTGCACAGGCCTTCTTTGCCAATTCCGCCTGCTCTGAGGAAATTGTGCATCCGACCACCTGGACTTGATAATTCTGGGCCAAATATCTACAGAGACTTCCCCAGCCGCATCCAATGTCCAGTACTTTCATGCCTGGCTTGAGGTTTAGTTTATCTCCAATTAACTTCATCTTGTGCTCCTGGGCTTCATCTAAATTTGATGCACGCTTCCAGTATCCACAACTATAATTCATGGATTTGTCCAGAAAGGCCTCGAACAGATCATTCCCTACAAAGAAAAAAACCAAATTAAAGCTTTTAGCAGAATTATATATTCCATCTTATCAATTCGGAAGGAAATATTTTCCTGTTTTTGAGGTGCGACAATTAAGAAGGACGCGGAAGTGGGTTTCCTACAACCCCACACACCATTTCCTAATATGCTTGAGATCATAATTATTATCTCCAATTTCACCTGTGTCAGTTCAAAACCAGTTCAGGTATTGAATGGTGCTGTTAACACACTTTTTGTTAAATTTTACAAGCAAAAACCATTGCCGCTGGTGTGTACGGTGACATTTAAGAAATAAATTTGCTTTACCCTTCACTGACCTACGACAAAGATTTCTAGCTCCTATCTCCCATCATTCAAGTGTGAAGGTTTCATGTGAATGTTAACTCGATGTAAAAGGGGAACCAACTCTATAAATTACCAATTACCTTTGTTATAATGCTCCTCCGCAACTTGCCAAGACCGGGTTTTATCTTGTAAATTGCAGACTTTGAAGAGTAAATAGTTAACAGTCCGATTAACAAAGTATAAATACTTTTTGTATAATTCGGATTTAAAAACAATATAGAGGAGTTGGTCCAGTTGCTCACAGTCCCAGAGCCCCTCCATGTAAGTCTCTCCAAGTCCCAATGAGGCATTATTTGCCATCCGGATGTAAAACTCCTTTTCATTCTTTCCCGATAATTGAATATCTTGTGGATTTTTCCCATTTATCTCAATCCCATGCTTGCTCATCTGATGTACAAGGTAGGATTTGACAAATGGATAGAAAAAGGAAAAAATAACTTTCTCAAAATCTTTATAGATTTTGACGCTGAGCACAATCAAGGGATAGAAAATGTTGAGCATGATGACAATTGTGGCAAATGTAGGAACAAATTTAAATGGAAGTTGTGGAGAAATGTAAACAGAAGAGTGTTGTGTCCATGCAATTGTGAAGAGATTTTGCGTCTTCCTCGAAGTAAACTACCCTCCACCAGACGCCAATCACAACTAAACTTTTCACTTTCACTTCAGACATCATTACATTTCAGACATCAGACAATTGTGGTTAACAACTTTTGATCTTCTTGCCATTCTGCTTGGAAAGTAAAGCTAGGTGAATCCATTCATAAAAAAAAGATTACGTGTGCATTTTAATAATTTTGGTCGAGTGTCTCTACTCGCTCTTTGCCAGGATTATAAAATTTGATTTCAGAAACTAATAAAGAAACGCGAACATCAACAAGGGCTTTCACAACTTATGCCAGCCACAGTTGTCATAAACAGAGGAAGATGTGCAAGTAATGACATTAATTGGTTGGATTAATTATAAAGTACAGTTGGATTTACCTACAACATTTCGGAAATGATCTGGATTGGATTACGACATTTTTAATGCACTTGTTTTATTAAAGTATACAATAAGCATAAACTTTCTAATATTATTTATTATACGCGATACACACTTGTTGCGAATTCCCCTGTACGCGATCATACCGGTTTCCTCAGGAAGGAAACTAATAACTAATTTATGTCCCAACTAATCAGACCTGCAAGTGAAACTGTTACACCGTTGTGGAATTGGGAAAGATTTTATTAATCCATATTAAGAAAGATCAGCAGGAAGATTGGAGGTGATCTCGCATAAGCATGAAACATTGTGAAAATATTCTTCACTTTCAATCATGCCAGGATGCGGAGATGTGTGCCATTCCATTGTCGCTTTGCTCCATTGTTGAGAATTAAACAAGACGTTTGGAGAAGGTAAAGCATAAGATGATACCAAGACCTTACCCGAGAATCCGCCGTCCTTGAACTTAATTCTTGGCCTACCTTTACATTTTTCTCTCTTCCTTCAGAAGGTTCCTTTTATTTTATTATATTGTTACTAAACCCTACTCTCTTTCTCGGCGTTTAAATTTATTGGCATCAGAAGACATTTTGTAGGAAAATCATGTTACCTAAATTGATTTTAATTTTTATAGTCAGCGTGGTTTTGGTCCAGCCAGCTATTTGCCCTTACCCTCAAGGTATATTTCTCTCGAATATAATTATATGTAAAAGTAAAATCTACAAATTTATTTTTAACTTGAACATTAGACAATAGCATTTTTTCCTCTCCACTGACGACTCAAAATGGGCCAAGAGAGGATGGGTTGGTATTAAGACAAGCAGGAACGGCGCCATTAATTCCACTGCAAAATCAAGTTCTCCCAATAGTTCCACTACAAGATCAACAGAGTGGTCTCCCGATGACGAATAGGCAACAACAGATTGGCCGAGTGCCAGTTGTAAGAACTCAACAACAGCCAATGACAGCCTTTCTCCAGGTTCCTGCCTCGAGTTTACTTTTACAATGGCCGCATCAAATTACTCAAACATTTACTCCAGGACTGATGCAAATGCAGCAAGGCAGACCCATTCTCTATCAAACCCAAACCCCATCTTACAATCTCCAACAATTTCAGCAGCAAATGCCAAGTGGAACCTTTCCAGGGAAACCAAACACTGCTGCTGCTGCTATGAATTTTCACGGAAATCAAGGGAATGCGTTTTCCTCTTCATTAGGCCCCACCAAACTCATGTATCAAGGGCCATTCCAATTTCCACCGCCGAACGGAGGCATAGTGCAATTAATTAGTCAAAACCCGCATTTTATTCCCGTCTTACAATTAGGACCATCACCACCGCCACCTTCTCGACCTGTCCCACAAATGCCACCAATTGAATATCCAACACCGCCATTGATGCCTCCTCCCGCGACCGGCCCACTGGTATCAGTTAAATATATACAATATAACATGCCTGAGGTTGAAGTTACAAATTTTTCTTGTAATAGGGTCCAATGTCATTCGGTTCAGCCGATCAGAGCAATGCAGGAATCGATGGATCTCAGCAGATCATCGCTGGAGCTGGAACTACCAACACAGAAGCTGTCGCTACAGACGCAGCCGTATCATTGGAGGCAGGCAATACTTCTGCCAACGACGCCCTTGGCAATTTAGTTGTGAATGCGGTAGGCAATGGTGGTTCTGAAGAAGCAACAATATCAGCATCACAAAATTCTGAGGTAAGTGACATTTAATAAGGAGTTCTGGTTGGTGGTATGAGAACAAACTTATGCACGAAACATCTTCAGTTGGGCTATTCAGTGGCCTAATCCGACTACTTGAGGACTTATCTTGATTGACTGCTTTCGAAAACAAGAATTATTCTTCATGCGGAAATGTTAGCTAGGAAATGGAGGTGGTTTAAACGTAGTCGGCTTCACTACTCTCAAGAGTCCCAACAAAGGAATGAAATTTGGCCGAGCGTTTACAGTGAAACATTTTGTACTGAGACCATTTCCCGCTGGCTCCACACTTCATGCGGGAGTATTTGATTTTGAAGCTTGTAGGTACGTACAGAGCCCTGCATGAGTACATTGCAGAAGTCCCTGGAATCCCACCGGAAGAACAGTCGTGCTCAGTTCCATCACGATCTAGGCACGAAATCTTTAGTCCCTGGAATCCATTTTAGGCCCATTGATTTCAAATTTACTGGAGAGGAGAAAAAAAGGGATATAAACTCACCTCGGTTCTTTCGAGTCTTGGACATTTCACGGGTTCATTCTCTTCCACAGCAGTTTGATCAGTTCCATTAAGATGCGGATCAAAGCATTGTAAATATGGAAGTCCGACGTAGCCTGTTGAGCATGCGCATAATTTGAGACTGTTTGCGGTTACGAGTTTGTCCTGAAACTTAATAAATTAAGTCCCAATTTTAATATAATTTTTGTTTATGGCCACGTAAAACTGTAAAAAGGTATCCCTACTTCGCAAATGGCATTTCTACCGCAGTCGGAATCCGAGACGCAGTCGTATAAACATCGATGATGAGAGTAGGGATAATTGTAGACGAAGAAGGAAACGTTTTCATATTGTGGGAAATAAGGATCGTGGTAGACGCACTTGTTCCCTAGGCCTGGGCAGTCCGTATCCACCTCACATGTCTTAAAACAGGCTTCATGAGGGAGACCAAGGTGTCCTTGTGGGCAGACACAATTTGGGCTAATTTCCTCGTCATTATCCCCCATCCCATCTTCGCAGATTGCATTTCTACCACAAACTTTATCCCCGCATTGGATTCCGATAACTGTCCAATAAAAGATCAAGTTGGATCATTCGGGTTTAAGGTAAAACTAATTAATTATGAGTGTTTAGGAACTTACAATGGGTAGAAACGGCAGCGACGAAAATTGAAACAAGCCACAATAATAACGTCCACATTTTCCAGGGAATTAAGCCCGTAGAGTGTCTCTCAATTCAATTAAGACTAAAACAGGCGAATGGGATCTCGGGTGGATTATTCTGATTCTGGATTTAAATGATTCGAAATTCCACACGCCATAACATTTTTTTAGAACTGGTTTTAATCAACCAAAGGTGTATGAGAAGGCGTAAATTGCGCATCGTATCGCATCGGACTCTTTAAACTCACGAGATGATCAGCTAATGCCTTTGTTTTTTAACATTACCAGGATTCATCCATGACAAAACTGACACAACCAGTTTTAGTAAACTCTGACGTTGGACTCCTTCCATCAATGACAAAGACAACGACTGGGTCCATTCCTTCTTCAATAATCCAAGACATCAAAACAACAGCCCTCGACGAGGGCAGCTCACTATTCTCATCCGCCGCATCCAAAATTACCGATACTCAACAATCAGTAGATCAAGGGATCCACGGAATTACTCTACTTCAAAATTCTGCGCTAAATGACTTCCTCTCCAAACAATCCGGAGAAGGGGGAGCGTCATCCGTATTGTCTCCTAACTCGGCTACTCAAATGTCAAACTTTGAATCTTCCAATCAGGAATCATCCACACTCTTAGCAGCGAAGCAAGTTGCTTTGGTCCAGTCGGAAGGAGATCTATTTAATGCCAACGCCAATTCCAACGGCGGGGGAATTCAATTTCAGAGTGCAAGCAACGGAGGGACGTCCTTTGCTACGGGGACCTCGTCCTCAGTCTCCTCTTCCGGCTCTGTGGCACTTGGTGCTGATGTTCAAGTAGTCCTGGATACTGCGTTACCGATAATAAATGAAGCCACAACCGACGAAACAAATGACGGAGCCTACGCTGTCACTTTTTCTGCAAAGGAAGCCAATTCCCCACTACTTGAATTATCCTCAGGCTCATTGGGAACAGGGTATCAAGTAAGTACTGCAGCCGACGTTGGACCATCCATGTTTCAAGGCAGTTTGAGCCAAGTCAGCGGCACTGACGCTTCTGCTTCCCTAGCAGGCACTCAGGCATCCTATCTTGAAGTTAATTCGGGATTAGCGGCTGACAACGTTGCAGGAGCACTGGATGGAGCCGCAATTGTAAATGAGGCATCAAACTATGGTGAAACTGCTGGAGGAAGCTATGTTACCACTTCATCTTCTTCTTCATCTTCTTCTTCTGCTGTGGTCCAATCATCTTCCTCTGAATTCTCTTCATCAGTGTCATCGGAAGTCGCTGCTGGGTCTAGGGATTTTGGATCCTCAGTTTTCGATGGAATATAAATTCGATGAATAAATTCTTTCCAATTTTTATTTTCCTCACCATGTAAATAAGGTATTGCCGCTGCCCCCTTTAGACTATTTGAATTGGTATCCTCACGTTCGCCTCAAGTAGAACTTAACGTATGAATAGAATAATCCTATGAAACAATAATCGGAAATACAAATCAAAGGAAGGAATGGATAAGCTGGAAGGAAAATTGAGAAGAGGAGTTCCACAAGGGTAAGGGGTACAAAACCTACTAGATACACGAGCTCATACCATTTGAACTTGGGGAGGGGAATCACGGTCGTAAGAATAATACAAATGTGAGCCACTGCCAAAAGTACCTTCATTACATTTTCAAATGGAGTAAAGAGGAGAGGAAAGAGTGAGACGGTCCCGGAGACGAGCGTAATTAAAAATAAAACTGGTTCTTGTAAACCAAGAAGTGAAAACGGGAAAATTACATTTAGAATAGCTTTCTCGTGCACATGGTACCCAAACATGAAGGATGTCCACGAAGTGAGGATGACGCTGTGAAGGAAGTTTCGAGTTGTTGGCTTTTTCCAGGTTTGATACAGAATTGGCTGGAGAAGAAAGCAAAAGACCAATATTAATTTCTTTATATATAAATGATAAAAAAAAGCATGGGTGAAGATATGGATCAATTATTGAATTACCAGCATGAAAAGCAATGTAATCCCGAACGTGTGGAGCGGCTGAACTTGTACTAAAACAGCCAGTGGATGCTCTCCAACTAATCCACCTGTGACTCTGCTCTTTCTATTCCCAATTACTGCAAATATTAGATGGCCATTTAGTAAAATAAAATAAAATTCAAATGCTCGTAGACTTTTGGCATTTGGGTTACGGAAGGATAAGCCGAGATCCACTGTATTGTAAATGGCCCATACGTTTGGTGCCCAATATGCATGTGACAATCCACGCTTGAATGGAAATAGTCTGGTAATTATCTAAAAAAAAATCAATAATGAATGGGAATCAATTAGTAAATTCAAAATAGAACATAAATGAAAGTGGGGAATGTTTTACCTGAGGAATATGATGGTAAAATGGGCCAAAGGAAATAGAAAAAACACCAATCACAATGCACCCCAAACCGATGAGCTTATCGAGTCTGATTGGAAACTTTCCTTTCCGGATACAACATTTTGCAAACAAGTACACTCCAAATGCTGGAGCCATGTAGAGGAAGATGTGCTTAAAGTTGAGCAAAACGGCGAACAAGAAGGCGCCCAAGTAGTATCTTTCCTAAGAAAGTTATTGTTTCCGTTATGCTATGTTAGAAAATAACCAAATGAAATCAGACGCCTGCATTACGAAAACTTGCCTGCATTATCTGACCAATGGAGAGGAGTAATATTCCAAAAAGAAATCCATTGTACTGGAAATGAATTTGATCCACTATGAATAGTCCGGCATTCATAAAAATCAGTATAAATAAAATCATTGGTAAATTCTTCCTTGGACGTCCAACGCTGGCATCCGTATACCTTTAAATCAATGGAATTAAATAATCTCCATTTTATACATCATTGTTTAGAGAGACCAAAAATGTTATTCTTACAGCGTAATACTGAGTGCCAGAACCAAGTCGGCAATGACCACCGTGCTCTTTTGGAATAAAACTGTAGCTTTCGACGCATAATTCAAGTTTGCGAGTGAAATCATCCCTGGATCAACCCAACTCGCCGGTAGAGAAAGCATCCGCTCGAAATAGGCAAAGAACGGCTAGAATACAATCAAACACGTTTTAACTTTTCGTTTGCGTAGAATGACCATACACCAGTAAAGTTAATTCTATCCAGGGCACTGTTTCCACTTTATATGCCCAAATACGAGGTTAGGGAATTAATAGTTTGAAGATAATAATTCCTAACTTTCTTACAGGGTAATCTAGAGTCCACTCCGACGTCGCCTCGTAGTACCATTCTCCCAACGGCAAAGAGTTGGTGATGGCTAACCAGTTTCGATGGACTTCAAAATCCGTGGATCTACTTTAAATAAAGAATAATTTCAATTAGATAACCAAACAGTCCACAATGAAGTAAGATTTACGTGTAATTTTTAAACATCAAATATGTAAGCGTACTTAGCGTACTTACTATGAGTTGATGAAGAGTAACTTAAAGGCTGAGAATGCCAAAACGGAGCCCCAGAATGAAAAGGAAGACTTCATTGTAGAAAATTTAAGAGTATAAGAATTAAAATTAAATTAATTTAATCAAATCACTAATGCACTTCTACTGACTGATTGATTGATGATCTGTTCATGCATTTCCAAACATACGGCGGGTATTTGCCGCCCATTTTAATAATTTTTCCAAATGTTTGGGGCACGCTGAAATTTTGTTGGAATTTTTAGAATTTATTGGGATATGACTTGATTTACTTATCCATTTTTAATTATCACTGATTTTGGGAAATAAGCTAGACAGTTAAACATGAGTATGGAGAGGTCGACGCGAATTGTTGCGTATTTATTTTTAAAGGAAAGGCGTGGTATTTTCGAAATTAGGTCATTCCATTATTATTTGAATCCAAGTTTATAAGAAGTTTAGAGAAGGAACGACCATGGGATGGTGCACTGTTTTGTTGGTACAAACAAAAGAGATTTCCATTCAATATCAAAATAATTCTGTCCATTTTGTCCTTGACAAGTTCCGATTCGTACACCACATCTTCCACAGGCAACCTGTGTGGAGGAATGAAATCAATTAAATTCGGATTTAAAATGATTTTTACAAAAATGGAAATCGTGGGAATCTTGCCAATTTGACTTACGGGACTGGTTGGAAATGCTTCTGAGTTACTTGGTCTGTTTATGGTATTTCTCCGAGGTGGTGGTATTGGCTGACGGATTTTAACAACGGAATCATCTGTTATAGTTTTGGAGAAACTGATTGGGAACGGCGTCTCATGCTTCTTGACTTTATCCTCGGTACTGAATAGTTCGTTCCCACAGCGCGAACAGACGTAATGCCCAATTCCACTACAGGTGAAATTAAAGGGAATCCCCATCTTTTGTTTTCTTCAGAATTGGAATCGAATCAATCAAGAGTAAATTTTTTGACGCCAAACACTTTTACTAAGCACTTCATGTGACGATTCTTCCCAAGTTATCGTATTTGGAGCCTATGTCGCACTTCCACGTGCGAGAGGAAATAAATTGGAAACCACGAATTGCTGGTACTCGGTCCTGGGTACTAGCTTTTTTGTAGTTGGATTGAATTTAGGTTTTGTGGAAATACAACGGTTCCGTTTTCCTTTTCTTTGCCATGGCAATTGGTGTTGGTGCTCAACCACTCTGGAAAAGTAAATTCTTAATGAAGCAAAATCGACAATGGCGAGACTACGTAAAGTTTCCCTCAATTTAAAAAGATTGATCCTTTCCTTATAAACTGGTATTATATATAGTAGGATATAAAAAGTAAGAAAAAAAAAGAAACTGGAATATGTTCAAACTTGTGTAGAAATAGATTAAGTGTAGTTGACTTTTAATAGAAAACTTAGGAGAAAAGGAATTACCTAGTTTTCACAGTATTTTGGGTGTTTTCTACTTACGAAGGAGCTCTTCTGCATTCAGATCTATTGACGAGTCTTTTCAATAATGAATAGCCTCTGCCTTTTCATTTCAAGGAAAACGAAGTTGATGAATAAAAAATGATGGCGAGATTACATAATAATTTTCATTTCCGTAACCACACTATAGGTCATGCCTTGCGAAAACTTGTCAAACGACATTTTATTTTTAACTTATCAAAATACTCACAGTCCACGAAATCAACTTCCGATTCTCTCACAGTGTTGTTGCTTACAGTATAATTTTTTTTTATCTCGTTAACCTCCAATTGCAGTAATGGGAGCAGCAAATTCTGATGCCGCACTCATCATTACAAGGCTGAATTATTATAAAGCTACGGAACTTCTTGTGCGAGGAAAATATAACGCGTGCAGTTGGAAAAACTACAAAACTGAATTTTGAATCTCTGAAAAGTATCAGTAAATTTTATGGTCCATCTTACTATTAGTAATATGTACTCTATACTCAGGTCAACAATGTAGGTTGGGCCGAATTTTGATCCGTGAGGTATTATATTGCATTCTTAATCGCTTTATGCCTATTTAAGCATATTTTGAATGAAAGCATTCATGCATATATAGGTAAGGTAAGAGCAACTAACGGTGTTTGTAGCCTTCCTTTCCTGATGAAAATGTTTAGAGACCACCTCGATTACTGAGATTTTGGATGAATATGTGATGTTCAGCTCAAACCAGACACCCAAAATTGAATTTCGTTTAAGTCCAAAATTATAAAGCGTAATTTGAACCAATTTGAAAAATCTCCATGGTTACAAATTTGGAGTGTCTGGTTTGAGCTGAACTTCACGGTATAATCCCTGTTGCAGAATATTCTACACCGAAAAACATGATGCCATGCAC
>Ga0194135_10000905_pt1 | contig 17320 bp, 18 predicted proteins | sample LitLau_LLRF_2013_FD_134024 | JGI IMG/M metagenome (GOLD analysis project Ga0194135, IMG submission 134024) | Freshwater sediment microbial communities in response to fracking from North America - Little Laurel Run_MetaG_LLRF_2013 (version 2) | ecosystem: Environmental > Aquatic > Freshwater >...
GAGCAGGACCAAGAGGAAAACTTGTGGAATTTTCCTTCAAGGCACTTTTTCATCCACGATCGAAAAAAAAAGGAACAAAGAGCGCAGCATTAAAAGATGACCTTCATTTCTTCGTGAATGACGAAATGAGGTGACGTCAAGAGAGCCAACCGGGAATATTGTAATTTTGACTGACTGCTATGCTTACCTGCTGCTTTGCTGCTTACGAGAGAATAAACGAGACAGGCCACATCCACGGCGGAACACGAGAGACGAGACACGACATTGATCATCTGTCTGAAGATAAGAGTATTCCTGCTCCAGCTGAAGAAACTTCAGTTCACCACGTTCACTGTTCACACTATTCTTAACTTTATCGAAGTCAAATTCGAAATGCTGCTGCGGCCAAGAATTGCAACCCTGATCAGCCGGGAATGCTCCTGGAAAAAGTTTAGCACTTCATCCCAACTCCAATCAGCTGGGAAGGATGTCCTAGTCCTCAGCGCCGTTCGGACCCCAATTGGATCCTTCAGGAGCACTCTGTCATCACTCTCAGCTACACAATTAGGGGCCGTTGCTATAAAGGTAGGTAGGTTCGGCTCACTCTCGGTATTCGGTATTCTGTAATTGCTGTGCTGAGTGGGTTGATTTGTTGTGTTGAGAGTGGGCTCTCTGTTTTTTTATTTATCAGGAAGCAGTATCCAGAACTGGGTTTGCCCCGGATCAAATTCAAGAAGTCTACATGGGAAATGTCTGCCAAGGCGGCCTAGGACAAGCACCAGCGAGACAGGCGACAATTTTTGCTGGTAAGGTGACTACTATTCATTGACCCCCCCACCTGTTCAAAACTAACCACAATCCAGCCTATTCATGGATTGTGCTTTAACGCGATGAGTTTGAGTTTCTAACATAATAATTTCTTTCCTGTTTCTAAAAAAGGCATTAAACTTGTAAATATTTCCTTGGGTCTTCCAAAATTACATATGCACAATTGATATTTGCAGGGATTTCATTTGTTAATATTTTACCATTTAGGACTTCCACCTACTACAGAGTGTGCAACTATAAATAAAGTTTGTGCTTCCGGAATGAAGTCCGTTGCATTAGCGTCCCAGAATATTAGGTGCGAGGACCAAGAAATCATGGTTGCTGGAGGAATGGAGTCAATGTCGAATGTACCCTTTTACATGAGGAGAGGAGACTCGCCTTACGGAGGAGTTCAGTTAATAGTGAGTTCACCTTATTCATTTCGGGAAAGGTCTTCACACGTTTTACTAAACTCCTATGCATGATTGATTTCAGGATGGAATCGTGTTTGACGGTCTAACGGATGTCTATAACAAGGTCCATATGGGTAACTGTGCGGAAAATACAGCCAAGAAGTTATCAATCTCTAGAGAAGCTCAAGACGAATATGGGATGGGCAGTTATAAGCGAAGTGCCAAGGCACAGGCTGAAGGCGTATTCAAATCTCAAATGGTTCCTGTAAGCATTCCTCAGAAGAAGGGGAAACCGGATATCCTTGTTTCCGAAGACGAAGAGTACAAGAAAGTAGACTTTTCGAAATTTACAAAACTAAACACCGTATTTCAGGTAAATTGAAGTCCAGCCTCCAGCCAGCGTTTCGGTTTTCCTCCCTGGAGTCTGCTGTTAGCCATAACTTGTCTTGATTCAGCCAATATTAACCTATTTTCTAGAAAGAAGGCGGCACGGTCACTGCAGGGAACGCGTCAACGCTCAACGACGGTGCAGCTGCCTTGGTTCTTGCCAGGTATGACCTTCTATGTGATTGGCTTTCGTTCACTCACCCTTATTCAATTCACTCAATCGTCCAAAACAGAGAGCTTAATCGCCTCTTTGTTCCAGTGAGCGGGCTGCATCGAAAGTTAAAACAAAACCTTTAGCAAGGATTGTAGGTTATTACGATGCTGCCACGGATCCCATTGACTTTACCATTGCTCCGGCGTTGGCAATACCAAAGGTTGTTGAGCTTCCTTACTGTTTCCTTCATTATTCGCTACTTATGGATTAGAATTCGGGTTATTTTATATATTTATCCTTGAAATTCCAGCTTCTGAAAAAGTATGGCCTGAAGAAGGAGCAGATTGCCCTGTGGGAAATAAATGAAGCATTTAGCGTCGTTGTGTTAGCAAACATCAAAATGTTGGATTTGGATCCGTCAAAGGTGAATGTGCACGGCGGTGCAGTCTCGCTTGGGCATCCTATTGGGTAAGGTTGAGCATGATTTCAATGAAAAAACACGGCCAGCAATGGTCACTTTTTGTTTTTGAACGCAGGATGTCTGGAGCAAGGCTAGTCAGTCACTTGTGTCATGTACTGAAGGCCGGAGAATATGGGGTTGGTGCAATTTGTAACGGCGGTGGAGCTGCATCATCCATTCTTATTCAGAAACTTTAAAGTCGCTTGTACTGTTTCTGGCGGATTTCGTGATATTTCAACTTGTCTGGCAAGTCATTGACCCACATTTAGATTCGAAAAGCACATAGTACAAAATGCAGAATGGTTTTTCTTGATTCAAATGTTAAAACTCTCACCAAGTCTGAACTGATTAAAATGAAATTGCCGAAATCTATGATAAATTAAGTTTATTAGAACTCCGTTAAAAAAATTATTCTTCAAGCACCAAGTTTAGATTTGCCATAAATAATTTAAGATCAAAAGTTTCTTTTAAATTGAATAACTAGTCCCAACACGGACAAAATAATTCTTGAGGAGACGCTTGGTATCTGGTTCCAATTCCATTAAAATCAAATCACATAGTAGGGGGTAGTAGGTCGTTGTGTGGATTTGGAACTGCAAGTGAGAACAATAAATAGTTGTAAGGCACACGTTACGTACTCTAGGAATTTCAATGAATGAATACGAATGGATAGGTTGGGCGAGTTTCCGTGATTGTGAATTGGCTAACCTTTTCATTGCTTAGCTGACTTATCTTCTGCAAGGAGAGATTGAGGAGACCCGGCCACTCTGGATTCTGGAGAATCTTTCTGTTTAGGTTTAACAGTCTTTGCTCAATGTCGTTCTGGATTCCTGCTTGAAGGGGGTCGTTGTAGATCCTGAATAGGAGACGAAGGCTAGTGCTCAAGGCGTCAAGGACTGGATTAGACTCCTGGAAAACAAAACAAAATGCATTATTGGCTGCATCCGCAAAAAATGAAATCGGGAACTGTTGGGTCTCACCTGACCAAAGTACTCCAATGTGTCCAAGACGGTAAGTAGATTCTCGTCACTCAAATAAGGGTACATTCCTTGCTCTTGATTGTAATCCTGGGATTGAGTCTGGATTGGAAATGAGAAAAGGAAATAAGCGCTCGGTAAAGTGTCCCTCGTAGTGTGGAATATAAACGTGATTTTACTTCATTCTCGTTGCGTCTACTTCCATTCGACTGGTAGAAAACGATATTATCAATTGTCAAAATTAGCTCATTTGGAACAGAGGGCTGCTGTTTGGCTGCCTTCTTTGAAGTTGTCATCGTCAAATCTTGGGAAGACTGGAAGAAATTTTGCTACTACAATACAAAGTAATCATTTAATAAATCTTTTAATTACGCTTTAAATTACCATCCATTGACCAATTCCTCTTAAGAATTCCACAGTACTTTTCCAGACATTTGGATTGAACTTGGATCCATTAGAAAGGACGAGATGCTCAAAGCAGTGAATGGCGGAAATTGAGAGCTGACATGTAGGATCTGACAAAAATGGAAGAATTTAACTAAATACAACAATCGTAATTGGGGAGAGTGTGATGTCTGCACTTACCTCCTTCGATACACCACTGCAGCTGCTTGAAAAGCTCATCCATGAGGAGTGGTCCCAGGACGTCATAGTATTGAGTAAAAACGTCAATTATTGCAAATAAAGCGTGGTTGCAAGTGGTCGTCATCCATTCTTGCTTCTACGGGGAGAAAGGGTTCCGCTTTTAGTTTTATTTTGTCAACGAAATATTATATTTGTAGCTTGTCAAATAAATTCTAACCTCATTTAATTGTTCTGGCAGCTTCATGTTGTCAAAAATCCTAAAAATTACTTGGAACAAATCCTTCCACCAGTGTGGCTGGAATGAAGACCCGTAGGTTTTGATGATTTCAAACATCACCTAAGAAATCACAACGATTGAGGGAATATTTTCAGATGATATGCATGAATCTGTGAAACATAATCTTAATTCATTTTTTTTTACAGTCAATCCACGTGTTCGGACATCTAAGTTGCACCGGCTAATAATGCAGGACAGTTCAAAAAGAATTGGAAACCAACCACGGACCCATACCCGATCAGCGTGTGGAATGTTTAGCTCATCCATGCTTTCAATCAGAATCTGGTAAGGAAGGAAATTAATGGAAACGAAAAACTTGGCGAATTTTGCAAATGAAAAGGGACTGGGACTGGATGACTTGCCTCTGGTGACTGATCCACAAATGTTGCACAATATCGAATAAGGCGGATGGACTCCATGCTAATATCAGGATAGTTTGTGTTACAGGCGAATTCCGAGAGACACTTGATTCCATCTTGAAAGGAATCCAATAAGATCGTTGGATTGTTTGAATAAAGTTCACCTAAAAGAGAATTTGAATATGAAAACTTAAAATCGAGACTCGGAGAATACCTAGTAGGAAGCCTGTCAAACCAATACTCATTACCGATAATCTTGTTCGTTGTTGTAAAGCACATCTCCACAATATTTGGATCCATGTCATTGGCACCGAGAGATAAAACGCTGAAAATATTTTTCCACCCCGAACGAATTTTACCCGATTGGTGAATCATCTGCGTGATGCACCGTACGATCATGTCACGGATTGATGGTGATCTGGAGAAAAATATTTCCAGATGCAGTTACTCCCGTGTGCTCAAATGTTTTGCAATGCATCTGGGGATCTTGTGTAATATGTTTACGTACCCGTTTTTCTTCATAATGTATTCAAACGGCCTTAGAAAGTCCTTTTGGAATCGGAAGTTGGTAAACTCCCCTTTCTCGATAAACTTCATACTCAGCTGCCGCAAGGAATCAATGGCAAAGAAGGCAATCTCATCCGTTAGGCAACCAACATGGTTGAAATGATCTCCCAGAACCTGTAATAGTAAGTTGGGATTTAACCTTCATCCTGTATTGGGTATGTGAGTTATGTATGCTTATAGAAGCATGGAGCATTTATTACCTCCCAAATTCGTGACCATTCCAAACGGATTCTGGACATGTTGTAATACGAGATTTCAACAATTTTTTGTAAACTGAACATTCTGGGACGATTTGACGTGAGCTCATCCAAGGAAACCGTACATAAAGCCCGTACAAACTGGACGATGCTATCCCCATCGAGCAGCGTAGACCCCGTAAATATCCGATCCACAGCAACGAGGATTGATTGCGAAGATGTTGAAGTTATGGATTCCTTTACGGAGGCTATGAAAAGAAGAGAATTTTTAGAGCAAGGTCGTCTAATACAAACCTAATCCGACTTACGATCCAGGTGATTTAAATTGATCATCATTGGGTTCTGCGACTGGGACTCTAGGAGTGTCCATGATTTAAGTCCGCCGAGACTGTTGGCCACCTCCTTACTCCTTGTTCCCACCAACTGCGCCAACTCGAGGGAAGAGATGGCTTTGAGAATGTCTAGCCATGCTGTATCCAAGTAATTGCCTTCCAGTTGCCCAATTACAATCAACGTTTTGATAGAATTGATATTTTTTGCCTTCATTTCCGTCAGGGATGAAGTATTGAGGAGCGTAAATCGAGCAAGAGCTTGGATGTAAGCGTCCCGCTCCAATCTCATTTGAAAGATGCAGGCAATATGAATTGCGAGTCGGATTCCTTCCAGGCACAATGAGGAAATATTTTTCTCATTAGAATCTTGCAATCCGACGCTGAATGAAGCTAGGAACGGTGTCCATGCGAGCTAAGTAAATAAAAAAATCATTTGTACACGTGTTAAACAGAAATAGGATCTTATTCGGAGTCATTCAATGAGGAGAATTTGAACAGACCTTAAACATTGGACGAATGTGTTCGAGATGCTTTCCTTCCGTAAAGTTTTGCTCTTCTTTCGGCGCTGGCCCCCCGATTAGACTCCTTCCTAAAGATTTCTTAGACACGTTCTTCATTTTGATTTCATTCCCTGCGATTTCATCATAAATGCCGGAGAGATAGGATTCAGGGAGGTCACGACTGTCGTTGATTCCACGGTTCATGCGAACGTACTGCTCTTTTGTCATTTTATTTTTAACCTGAAAATTACATCCACAGAAACCAGAGGTTAAGACAGGGCATAACACACAAATGTGAAACCCAAAACCCATACCAAATCCCTTCAGTTCAGTAAGAGCACTAGCCACTAGTGCACACTGTAGTTAAATTAGTAGTTGCGAATTTGGATTGAATACCTGAGGACTGTGCAGATCCGTTGTTAGCATTATTATGGAATAGGCGAGGACATAGGCTGTGTCTGCAGAGGTAAAGATCCCATTCCTGATGCAAAAATAAATCAATGCTAATTATTATAAAAACTTAATGTCATTGAGATTGATGGAGATTAGGATTATGCATAAGGTGTTAACATACGTGGGGTTACATTCGCAGTATCTCGATGCAAACTTCTCCATTAGTCTATCAATTTTTTGTGCTTCTCCGGGAAGACGGAATCCTTGCAAGAAATATCGGAGCGCGGTGACAAAGTCTTGCTCTTTAAAGTTAAATTGGTCGACGTAAGCGTACATGACCTGTAGGAATGAACAATATCCAATTTAATTAAATCCAATCTGTATTAGGGGCTAACGCTAAACAACTTTTGGAGTTATATTTACCTGCTTATGAAACAAATCATTATCTCCCAAATATTCCCCAATGCCTATTTTGTCTATTCTATCATCAGTATGGAAAAATATTGCAATTTCGGTTGGGCTTTGCCCGAGTAGGTTGTTGGATTGTAAAAACTTTAGACCTTCGCTTGGCTTCCGGTTGAACCTAATGGAGTAAGAGCAGACATAATGTATTTCAACAACAAGGTTACAAGCCGTGTACATTACAATAATAGACATTGCATTTACTTTTTTTTATATAGGGAGGTTGATAGAAAACTTACAGAAAAAGTCCTTGCTCCCAAGTGTTCTTGTGAGACTTCATGACTTCAAACTGGACAGGATTGTCAACCACGACTTCTTCAATGTCTTCCTTCGGGCGGCTCCATTCATCCATGCATTGCAAAATCCCAACAAGTCCTCGGATTCCATCAATGCGTAGTTCAGTAGAATCCGTAGCAATTCGGCTCAGATAGTTCACAAGCCGTTCAAAAATATTGACTGAACCCAAATCACAGTCGTAGTTGAGGTACAAGTCCACGATGATTTGAGCATTCGAGCAGATTGAAATTAAGGAGCTCAACGTCAGTGATTTGTGTGGGCTCAGGTTCTGAGATGAAGACTCCAGGAGGTGGAATATCACTTCCTTGAAGAAAAACTGTCATCGGCCAAAAAACAAGAAATTGATAACTTAGTTGATTAAACGGAATTAAAACTTGCAAATACAGGAGAACTCACCTCGATTTGAGCCCGTAAGTGCGCCCGGAAGTGAGTAAGGAGCTGGATGAATATTTTCAATGAGAGCTCAAACACATCTGGAACAGGGCTAAGGCCGTTCTTATTTAAAGAGATGCAAAGGTATTGCTTGATGGCTGTTATGAAAACCGGATTCGTTTTGAACACGTGTCCAGGATCAGCCACAATGCTCAAAAGAAGTTGAAGAGACAGGACCTTTGAGCGGAGTTCGTGTGACCTAAAGAGGAGACGAGACGAGAAATTAAAAATCTGACACGAATTCCGGGACTGGCTCCAACCGGCTTAGGTTACTTACTTTGGGTCTCCAGGACTGTTCTCAGGTAGGGGCTTCATGCTCAATTTGCAGAGTGCTCGGAAGATGAGGAATGCGTCCTTCTGAAGAATATGGCTGAAAGAAGGCACGGGGTTCGGTAGAGTATTTGCATTGACACTCGAAGGTTGGAGAACGTAACTGCTGGATTCGGTTGGCGTGTGACTTGGATTCGTACTCGAGATACTCTCCTGTTCAACATAACAACGAAAAAACGTTAATTTAATTAACTGAGAGATGAAGCGAAGCGGTATGCGTATCAGCGCCACATCACCTGTGAGGGGATTCTGCTAATTGGGCCTTGCTGGTCCAGCTCTCCCACCTTTGTATGTAGTTGCTCACTTTGCACCACATTTATTCTTTCAATCGCAACTTCGGTTGATTCGGTTCTCGATACAGTTTCGTCTTCATTTTCCTCGGTTGTTTCCATTTCCACTTCACCAGTTGGATCACATTCTCCGTTAGCTTCATGCATCGTGGTTTCATTAACCAATGCAGACAGTGATGGTGACGGCGGTGGGGTTGACTTACACGTTTTAATTTCATGTTTCGTGGAAGACAAATTATCCACAGCAGACGGTAGTGGGTTTGATTCGCAGTCTCCATTAACCTGAGTTACACTGGAATCGGAAACCGTCTCCACTGCGACTGGAGACAGTGACGCCGGTACAGTCGATTCGCAGTGTCCGTTACCTTCAGTTTTAGTTGAAATATTCTCCGTGGCAGACGGTGACGGTGGTGGAGTTCCATTGCACTCTCTGTTACCCGCGAAGGAATCATTCTCCACTGCAGACGGTGACTGTAGCAGACTTGTTGCATCGTCTCCGTTAACATTGCTTGTGGAATCATTCTCAACTGAAGATGGTGACGGTGGTGGTGGACTTGATTCACGGTCTCCGTTAACTTTATGTTTCTGAGAGGAATCCTTGCCCGATGCACAGGGTGACTTTGTTGACGGCAATGGAATTGAATCACAGTCTCCGTTTATTACTTCAAATTTCGCGAAGGAATCAACACTCAGTGAAGACGGTGACGGTAGGGGTGCCGCAGTCTCGTTTGTCGCCTCTTTTTCATCCTGTGGTCTTCCTACGGAAACGGAATCCAAATCCTCGGTATGATTTTGTTTATCTTCTCCATTTGTAGTCTCGATGTTGAGCGCCTCGACCATTGTCTTCACAGCTTCAGTAGCTTCACCTTCGCTCTCCATTCGAATATAAATGACGCTCAACATTTGACTGAGAGTCCCCTTCGCCGTTGTACTGTTAATAGAAGATTTACTGGCTAAGTAAATGTTGTAAACGGTGCGGATGATAAGTAGGACCGTTCCCTCATGGACGGAGATATGCGGTGATGTGACTATTGTCAATAGTGCCTTGATGATTTGTAGCTGAACACCTTCGTCGGTGGTGGGACCGCCAAAGCAGGAGCAAATAGCTTCAACAAGCCGATTTAAGAGATGAGTTGTACTTATAATTACATCCATGGAGTTGGGATTGCTTGATGATTTTGACACGGTGTTGCTCAAATGACCATACGCAATAAGTTTCTGAAACGAACACAAAGAACTCCAAAGAACCTCAATCGAGTGATAATTCCTCGGTTTTAGTTTCTTTTAGTACCTGTAAGCAATCCAGTGCAGTGCAAACAATTTTTGGACTTCTTGAAGTGCATGCCTTCTCAAAAGGCAGAAAATAGTGTTCTGGAATAACTTCCGGTGTTGAGGACGGTGGGAGAGGGAGCGCGGACGGAGTTGGGGAAGGAGATCCACCAGATTCTTCTTCCGTCAATTCCGCATCATTCTTGAGGTCCTCTATACCCGTTACATGATTCAATCAACATGATTAAAGTTTCCATCCCATAAACTATAGGCTAATCGCTATTCTGAATAGTAAATTATGATTACCTAGAACACTTTCGCAACACGTTTTGAGTTCCGCATGGTAGGACTTTTTGATGTCACGTTCCTTCAAGATTTTATCTAAACTACGGGCGAGAAAAGACTGGAGATGTGTTGACTTCATCCTTATGACCTCGTAGACTATATCGTCCACACAGGGAGTGATTCACGTGGTGGGACTAAATTGAGTTTCCTATCGTCCTAACTTCATTCGCCAATCGCACTGATTAACAATTAAAGTAGAGGTCGAAGTTTCTTCGGACTGACTGACATGACAGCTTGACACGATATTCAAAATTCACAACAAAACAGATTTTCATCTTTCCGTGCTAAAAAGCCTGCCGTGCCCATTCCTCACTCAGCTGATACTGAACCACCCGCACACACGCCCTGCACACATCCAAGAAGCAGCGTTGCCAGCTGGATAGCAAGCCACCACCATGATCCAGTTCGTTTTATCTCGTAAGCTCATAAGAAGTGAGCGTCCAGCATCCAGCGATGCTTATTTTTCAATTGACCTTAAAAGGAATACATGGAAAGGGGAGAGCAGGCCAATTAGCCGGTCCTTTTGTTCGAGGAAATGCTGAGGCAAGAGAAATTACAGTATTGTGTGTAATAAATGTTCTGTAAATCAAATTACGGTTTCATGACTTTTCCAAGCAATTCAATCCAATTGGGAGTAAAATGTTCCAGGTTAATCCAATCCAGCCGCTCCAAATTGATTTTACCGTGTCAAGTTTTTATTTCGACGTTCAGAAAAACTGTTTGCAGTTACATTTTGATTGAATCGTGTTTTATGTAGTCGTATATTTCACCCACGTTGAGCAGCGTCTGCTAATCTGTGTAGCGGGGGCAGTGCTCCAGGAAGGACGACATCTCATCGGTTTGACATTGACCAATTCCGTTTTCACTAATTCTCCCTGCCAATGTAGTACAGAAAAGTCGATGAGCTCCCATTCGCTGCTGCGGACTACCCGTGAGCACAGTCTGTCCATATTTTTTCTCATTGTCGCCACAATCGAACGTTCCGATAGACCCCAACTGGCTTGCGTATTCTTGCAGTCGGAGACGTTGAAGTACACCGGTGCTGCGGCCCATTTCGTAATCACCTCCGCTCCAACGTGCCCGTCTTCCGCTGCTCCGCGAGTCATCAGAATCATCGCTCTCGCCATATTTTGTGTAGTCTTCATTTAGAAAGTTAATGGGATGAGGAAACTGGCTGTTGGCTCCGATTCCTGGTATACGAGAAGGGCAATTAATTCTTCACTTTGTGTAAAACTATATGTAAAGGGATTAAGTTATAATATGATCCTAACCAGCAGTATCAAAGTCGTGATCACTTGCGACTGGAGACGGTGGTTGGAGTCCGTTCGGCTGGAGATACTCCCGAGCACCGGAACGGTCGGCTAGGCTGTGGGACAATGTTGGATCACTCATCGATGCGTACGCTCTTGACACGAATTCTCGATTTGTCTCATCTTGACGTATTTCATTTCCATTTTTATTTTCACGTAATAGGGGGGCATTGGTCCTAGCAGCTCGTGCCAAGTGGCTGCTACTTCCGGGCAAGCAAAGTCCGGATTTGGAACGATGAGATACAGAGGATTTAATTCCTGTCCCATTCACAATTAATCTCGGGGCTGGCCTTGCCACTACTGGATTATACATGACGAGGCGATAGGTCGCATCTTCTGGCTTGAGCCCGTACGACTGTAAAAAATTCAAGTAAGAATTTAAACCCACAGGTCCGAAATTCATTTTAATTAAACTCAACAGAAAAGTGTTACCTTTGAGACGACACCGGTAGCTACCAGTTTCTCGAGCGTTGTATTCAGAGTCCGGCCAATAACGGAAGAGTTGGAGAGGTTGTACGCAGAACAGACCAGTTGAATTATGTCTGAATGATGCACTCCACGCTGAAAATGACCATGGCTAGCTTTGAGAGCTCCGACAATCATTTCTGTCGAGTTTGGGACTTGAGACCCCTTCCTAAATCCATCATGGACTCCACATCCAAATGTGGGGATAGGGATGGGGTTTCTACATCGACGGTCACAAAAGAACTCCGACCCCTTCCTAATGGATGGAGACGAGCAAGAACGGAATGGAGCTCTTCGAGAGGCCAAATCAATTTCCCCAACATGGTGGTGCTTGATCGGTGGAAGAAAAGTTTGAATTCCTGATGGGGAAAGCGACGCTGGATCCTTTCTCTGGAATGAACGACGTAAATTCGGAAGGGAAACGCTTCCTCCAACTCCGATCCCAAATCCCTGTATACACATGATGGCACCGCCATCGTGCGTGCTTGCGTGGGAAGAGGATTCCTTTCGTTGCATCTATTATGAAAAATATCAATCAATGCGTTATTCCATAATGCAACTCTTAAAGGCTATACATCTTTGCAGTGGCATTGGTAAATTACAGTAAACTGGAGGTCTGTGAATAGAATTATTGCTAGTTTCCGATACACAAATCGGCCTTCCAATTAGACTGTTCAGGATTTACAAAATTGTTCGAAATTTTCCAGATATAAAATCCGAAAACGCTCATTTCCTATTTTGCTTGTTTATTTTACAAATCCGCATTACAGCGTTCCATGCTGAAGGCATCACCATGGAACCGTCCCCCGCCCCCGATTTCTAATTTCTTGTACAAATCAGCACTTTCTAACTGAGACAATGGAATTTACTGCCCAATGAAGGTCGTTTGGTATTTTACGTACACACATGCAGAATGAATTAGACATTTTTCCTTTCTCAGAGTTATGAAACAATTGTTTATTGTTACGGCTGTAAGTGAAAGTGTTTTGTCTGACTTTCTCTTCTCCCACACTCAACGTTAATTTTTAGGAGGGTATACAAAGCGGTCATTTCATTTGCTAACTCATTGTCAAACTACTCAAGAAAGGTTCAGGAGCAGAAGAAATACCGATTCCCAACCAGGCAGTAGCATCCCAGTTCATTTTCAGACAGTCATGTCCGTCCATACCTCAATCTCGTCTCTGCTCCTTGTAATCATCGGAACTTTGGGAATTTTTCAACCCGGTACAGTCATGGGTAACGTTAATTAACCCCAGAGGTGGTAACCACTTCTCCTCATAATGACTAATTAGTAAGGAGTTTGAGTTATTTAAATTAGGAACTGAACACCAATGCACTTGTGAGTATAATTCTCAGTATCCAGACGGTCATTGTACTTGCAACCCCCCGTTGCCGGGAGCCGGAGATGATGGTGGGTACTCGACTCTCCCAATTCCGAACGCGGCTGGACAACGTCCAGGAGGAGCAAGCGGATCGGGAGGAAGTACAGGTGAGATAGCTTCATAATTTGATTTTACTTGGACAAAATGTATAATTCCAATCTCAAATATCTAAACAGGCCCTGTCCAGTGTACCTGTGTAGTAAACGATCAGTACCCGCAAGGCCAGTGCACCTGCGACAAAGAATTATGCTTCCCTGACCAAAATGGAAACACAATATGCGTTCAAGGATAGTGTCATCCCCAGTTAGGTTCATTCATAATCATAATATTCAAAAGTTTATTCTAGAAAATTATTGCTTGTATCACTCATGTTATTAAAGGATTATTATTGTAGACAGTCAAAGAAATATCAAAAAATAAACGCGATGAGTCCCAATACTTCCTGGGTCCAAAACGTTTCTGATCTAAAAATGAAATTGGAGGTTATCCGGTTCTAAGTGCTGTAATTAAATTAATAAGCTGAACCTGAAGTACGCATGCTAATTAATGGACAGGGCTACTTACTAACATAATCATTATACTTTATGAGTATGACATTGAGACGCGTACTTTGACCACGGTCGAGTGATTATTTCATTCAAATATTCGAAAATAGTGACAGACAAGAATGGGAAATGGTTAGTGGACGGAGGAATATATGATTTGTTGTTGGGTTATTTCATACGTTAAACATTGTGAAGCAGATGAGAGACGACGAATTTAGTAACCAGGAATTCGGTTGTTCCTGGCCATAAGGTCACTTGCAAGACGAGTGAGAGCATTGTCAATGTCTCGAATGACTGGATCCGTTCGAAGATAAGTTCCGGTCCCAATGAGGCGGTCTCGTTCTCCGACAAGGCGTGTGATTTCGAAATCAATGTCGGATGGACTCATGCTTGAAACTTGAGCATTGATACTTGGGTTCAAGTACTTTGTGTAGCTGTTTTGATTGATCCTGACCCGCACGGGGGAAGGAACTCCACCCGGAGAAGTCGCCTCCGCGTATCCCGAGGGTGAGCGAATACGCTTGTCGCTGTTTCCACTCAAATTCGCTTCATTAGTTTGCGTGTCCCGTTTGGAAAGTGCCTGTTTGAGGGCCTCGATCTTTTCAGTAACTTCTTTCACAGACTCTCGTTCCTCTTTCAGATCCTTCCTTTGCTGATTCATCAAAAGCTGGGCTCTGTTATGAAACAAAACAATTAATAGTTAGGGGCTTACATTAATATTCAGCGGAAATTCTGTATTCCCTTTGGTAAAGAACTACTCTTACCTCAACACTTCGTTTTCGTTCCAAACTTGAGCCTCACGTTGGCACTGGAGCTGATTCTGTCGATGGGCCAGAGTATATGCCTCAGTTCGATAAGTATCCCTCTCACGACGAACACGTTCCAACTCCACCTTGAGTGATGCATTCTTAAAAAAAGTCAAAACCAAAACGGTAAATAAATTAAATTCAATCATTCTCAGTCGCCTAAATTAAGGAAAGAGACACGAGCTTACTTTTTCCTCCAATTGCATCGCTTTCCGTTCCAAATTCATATCCGGCCATTGAGATCTTGTAGCATTTAGTCGATCCATCTCTTCTTCCTTGGCACATAATTTTGCTTCCAATGATTGAACTTTCCCATTGAGGCGCCGAATCTCTGCCTCTGCTGTCTCGACTTTTGCCATAAACAAATCAATGTCGCTCTGGTATTGATCTTTCATGCGACCCATTCGCAGCTTTGAATCCTCCAGACGTTGTGTGAGATCAAAAGTTGTCCTGTTTGCAGAATCCTCCAACTAATAATTAAAACTTATATTTATTAAAGGTATTATTGATGAGTTATTCGTCTATGGCAGCTTTTACTTACTTCTCGCTCCCGTTTGATGAAACTTGTCTCCTTTTCATTCAATTGAAGTTCCTTCAACTCGATCTTTTGCTTCATTATAGCATGCTCTTGAATTACTTGGGAAGTTCTGGCTTCACGTTCTGAATCACGTTGAATCCATTCGTCTGCCAGGATTTTCAAGTAAGCTCGTTCCTTTTCTCTAAACTATGGAAATAGAACGTAGATTTAATACATGTTCATTTTCTGTGAATTTCTATTCCTATCCTAAAAGTACCTCTGTTTTGAACTTGACCATCGCTTCCCCGGCCCAATCAAAACTGTTATTTTCCATATTGTGCACCAAGTTTTTTTCCACAACAGGCGCTTCTGAAATGAAAAAGAAAATAACTGTTTCGAAAAAACCAATCTAGAGATTCTGGGTGACCAGCAATCAGTATGACGGCCAGCAGCGGGTGTTTCAGAAAGAAAAAGGAAATCCCACCAAGGCATGAATCGTAGAAAAGAATTAAGTCCTTTAGTCAATTGTCTACCGACTTACCAACGACGGGTGCAACTGGTTTATGGCTCATGCCCACTCCATCCAACGAATCCCCACCCTCGGCACGTCTAGTGGCAACTCGGGGGCTTTGGTCTTTCGCTGTAAGTATGATGTTGGGGCTTTTGGAGCTTTCAAAGAGAGTTGGATCACCACTTGACTCTGTGACGGAAGAAGTTTCAAGGTCCGGTACGCCTCGTGCCATAACTATCTCGACTTGCTCGTCGTCTGATTCCTCTTCGCTGGCCTCTTCCTCCGCAATGTCAATGGTAATTGGCTGAGGCTGAGGTGGAACCGCAGAAGCAGGCGAAGAATTGCCGTCGGTTTGAGTCTCATCGTCGTGAGTTTCAGTTTCGGGCTCTTCAGTAAGATTTTCCTCTGCTTGTTTCAATTCAGTGAGGCCAGGGGACATCGGGAGTTCAGCTACCGCTACCATACAATCAGGTCGAGAAAAAAAGCTAGGAATAACGCTCAGCTCGATGACAATCCGAAGTTCGGGTTTCAGGGAGCCAAAGTCAGACACGGTGGTTCCGTAGTCTCCATATGGAACGATCTCCAAGGTTGCCTTCAACCCCTTTACATCAACCTTCGTAAGTCCCTTTAATTCTGCAAAGGAAACTCCGCTCACTCCTTGATGTCCATGGGCACCGGTTGAGCGGAGGACGCGAAACTCCAGGGACGTGCTGTTGAGGTATTGATGAAAGAGAGCTCCATTGCAGCGAATTCTAGCTGTCGCCTTGTCCCCAATGAAGGTCCGACGGCCATCTTTCTCACCGGATAGTACAAACGGATCAGAAACGATATTACAACCAAATGCGGCGTATTGAATAGTCCAGAATGAATCTTCTCCCAACTGGTCCCCATCATCTCCATCCCACAACTGCAATATTTATCACACAATTCATTACAGATAGACATAACATGACATTACAATGTAGTATGTAAACTAGTAGCTCAACCCTGGAAATAAACTTACCAAGTGGAAATACTCGCATGAAACTAGAGTTGTATTGAAGATATAAAAGTCGTCGTCTCTGGCGGGAGTGCCAAGCTCGAAATATCCAAACTCTTCATTAACTCTCCAATCAAACTTCGGTAAGAGTGCATGTGTTTTACCGGTTCCGGTATAGGGCTTCTTGGGAACCACTTTCTGTTGTGACGAGACGGTCGGTCTTGTCAGTCGAGAAAACATTGTGCACGTAACCAGAGGCTTATTGCTGCCTATAAAGAAAAAGATAGTAAGTAACAAGCCAATGCATTCGCATGATGTCAGTGCCAGCCAGTCCAGTCAATCAGTGTTGATCGTTTCGCATGGCACTAAAGCAAGCAACGTTTACATTGAATTGGGAAATCACAACCTTACTGTTTTTAATGGAATAACTTACTGATATCGGAAGTTGCACCTGCTCTGAATCTGAATGAGCAAACTAGTGACTAACACGATCGACTGAAAGTGGCGAAACAGGACTTATAAACTTATAAATTCAATTCACGGATCAGTGACTCCAACTCCACTCTGACTTGTTAGAGGCCCAAGCCCAAGTCGCAATAAAAGTGAAATGAAAATGAAACTGTGACTTCTCTTTTCTTTTATTTTCTTTCGGTCGCCACTCGCCAGGCTGCAACAAAAAGCTACTACACATCTCACGCCTCTCGGGTTACTGAGAGGGGCATTTTATTAAAAAAGTTGAACAAATAATTGAATTAATAATCCTTCCCAATATTAGAGGATGAGTTGTGGAATTCTCGTACATTTTTAACCACGGACCCTTTAGAGTTTGGGGTTTATGGGATTGCCGTGTGTGTGTGTGTGTGTGTGTGTGTGTACGGCGCCAAATTCCCTTAAATCTCTGACTGATTAAATAAGCAAAAAACATTGAAACACGGGTGGATACGGAAGTTCAACTTTTTTTATGCTCTTACGTTTGGTCCTGCAGGTTATGAA
>Ga0194135_10000906_pt1 | contig 17319 bp, 13 predicted proteins | sample LitLau_LLRF_2013_FD_134024 | JGI IMG/M metagenome (GOLD analysis project Ga0194135, IMG submission 134024) | Freshwater sediment microbial communities in response to fracking from North America - Little Laurel Run_MetaG_LLRF_2013 (version 2) | ecosystem: Environmental > Aquatic > Freshwater >...
CGGCACCGCAAGATCGATCATGAGGACCGGCTTGCGCCGACGGCGCGCAATGGCCAGGGCCACGGTTTCGCGGCCCAGGATGAAGCCACGGGCGCCGGTCGATGAAATCACCAGGTCGGCATCGGGTAGGTGGCTGGGCAGGTCATCGAGTCCGATGGCATAGCCTTGAAGTGTGGTCGCGAGCAGTTGCGCGCGTTCGAGGCTACGATTGGCAACCACGATCCGGCCCACGCCCTGCGCCTTGAGATGCCGTGCGAGCAACTGGACGGTTTCGCCGGCACCGATCAGCAGCGCCGTCTGGTTCTTGAGATCTGCAAAGATGTGATGCGCCATCTGCACCGCCGCATAGGCGATGCTGACCGGATGTGCGCCGATCTCCGTTTCGCTGCGCACCAGCTTTGCGACCGAGAACGCATGCTGGAACAGTCGGAACAGCACCGGTCCCAGAGAATGCGCGCCTTGGGCCTGGGCAAAGGCCTGTTTCATCTGGCCGAGAATCTGCGGCTCGCCGAGGACCATCGAATCCAGTCCCGAGGCCACCCGCAGCGAATGCAGCACGCAGCTTCGATCGCGCAGGCGATACGTGTGCTGATCCAGGCTGCCGGCTGGAACCTGGCGCTCGCGCTGCCACCATTCCAGCAGCCGTCCTTCTTCTTCGACCGATGCCACAGTGAAGATTTCCGTGCGATTGCAGGTCGAGAGAATGGCGGCTTCCTCGATGCCCGGCATGGCACGCAGCCGAGTCAGCACGTCGGGAATCTCGGCGTCAGTGAACGCCAGCCGCTCGCGCGTCGCCAGCGGCGCGGTGTGATGACTCAGACCTAGCGTTAGTAATGCCATGTGGAATCCAGCGAACCCGCGCGGATTTTCAGTCAAGCGGGGCCGCGGCACAAGCGTTCAGTCCCGGCGCTCAGTCCGGTCGTTCAGTTCGGGCGTTCAGTGCAGGCGCCAATGCAGGAAGGCACGCCGTCACGCTTGCAGCTGACTGAACCGCGAGGGGACCGGCTTCGCGTTACAATTCCAGCGCAACTATTCCTTCAGGCTTTAACTCTGTGCTCCCCCCCCGCTACGCGCTTCGCCTTCCGCTGGGTCTGACCTTTGCCGTGCTCGGCAATGGGTTTTTCGTAGCGCCGGTTTTCGCGGCAGCGGCCCCGACCAAGGTCGCCGCTACGGCGCGTGCCCCGTCGAACGACGCGGAACTGCAATTTCACGTGCTTGCCGGTGAGCTGGCAGCGGGCCGGAACCAGCCTTTGGTCGCGGCTCAGGAATTTCTGCAAGCCGTCGAAATTTCGCCGAACGCGGATCTGATCGCGCGCGCCACTACCCTCGCGCTGGCAGCCAACGACGCGACGCTGGCGTTGACGGCCGCACAGAAATGGCTGGTGATCGAGCCGACGAGTCTTGAAGCGCGCGAAGTGATCACACGACTTTCGCTGCGGCTCGGCCAGAGCGATGCGGCGTATGAACAATGTGTAGCCATCGTCCGGGACCATCCCGGTGGCAAGGATGACGGGTTCCGCCATGTCGCCCTGCTGCTGTCGCAGGAAGGTGAGCAGGGTCCCGCTGCGCTCGCCCTGATGGCCAAGCTGGTCGCGCAATATCCGAAACTGGCCGGTGCTTGGCAGGCGCAGAGCCTGCTGGCATTGCGTTTCAACGATATCGACACTGCCGAGAAGTCCGCACGCGAAGCCCTGCGCCTTCAGCCCAACTCCAAGGATGTGCCGCTGCTTCTGGCCGGAGCCCTGGTCAAGAAGGGTGACTTCGCCGGCTCAGATCAGATCATCGAAACGCAGGTCAAGATCAGTCCGGATCCCGCCGAGTTACGCATCACCTACGCGCGCCTGCTGATCGAAGCCAATCAGCGCGATCGCGCACGCGATCAGTTGCAGCGAGTGGTGAAAACAGACCCGGCGAATGTCGACGGCCATTTCATGCTGGGTCTGCTGGCGCTGGACGAGCGCCACATGGACGAGGCGGAAGCGCAGCTTGCACCGCTCGCCAAGGACAGTGAGCGCGCTCCCGATGCGCACTATTATCTTGGCCGGATTGCCGAAGTGCGTGGACAGTTCATGCAGGCGCTGGGTCATTACGACAAGGTGATCAGCGGCAATCAGGCGCTGGATGCTGCGTTACGCCGCGCCTCGATGCTGGCAAAGCTCGGTCATCTGCCGGATGCGCGCACGACCCTCGATCAGCTTCGCCGTCAGTATCCGCCCCTGGCAACCCGCTTCTACCTGGCGGAAGGCGAAATCCTCGTCGATGCCGGAGAACTGGAGCAGGCGGTCGATCTATACGGCATGGCGCTGACCGATGTCCATGACGAGGGCGATGTCGACGTGCTTTATGCACGTTCACTGGTTCTTGAACGTCTGAACCGTGTCGAGCCGGCGGAGGCGGATCTGCGTGCCGTGCTGGCCAAAACGCCGGACGATGCACGCGCCCTGAATGCGCTTGGCTTCATGCTGATCGTCCACACGAAGCGGCTCGATGAAGCGGAAAAGCTCATTGCGCATGCCCTTGAACTGACGCCGGATGAGCCGGCCGTGATCGACAGCATGGGCTGGCTGCGTTTTCGTCAGGGACGCAACAACGAAGCCCTCACCCTGCTGGCACGCGCGTACGAGCAGTTCCCGGACCCTGAAGTGGCTGCGCATTACGGCGAGGCGCTCTGGGCGACCGGCGCGCACGATCGTGCCCAGACGGTCTGGAATCGCGCGCTTGAAGACTCTCCCGACAACCCGGTGCTGCGCGAAACCGTCAAGCGCCTGACCCCATGAGCGCCTCCGCGTCTCTGCGCGCTGGCCTGAGAGGCGCCATGCTGCTGATGGCGCTGCTGGGGTCCGCCTGCGGAGGGCTGCCCAAGAAGCCGATCAACACCGATTTCGCTGAACGTAACTGGCAGATCAGGACGGCAACGCTGAGCGTCGTGCAGAGCTTCGAGCTCAAGGGTCGTCTCGCCGAGAGCGGCCTGACCGGTGCGCGCGGCGATCTGAGTTGGAGCCAGAGCGGTGAGCGGTTCGACGTTCGCGTCTCCGGCCCCCTCGGTGTAGGCGCACTCGCGATCAGCGGCGACCCACGCAGTGTCGAGATCCACACCAAGGACGGAATCTTCGTCACCGATTCGGTCGAGACCTTCATGCAGCAGCGGCTGGGCTGGAGCCTGCCGATCCCGCTGCTCCGCTACTGGGTGCTCGGTCTTCCCGCACCGGTCCGCGACAAGGCACCGCCGACGCTGATTCTCGACGATGCGGGCCGCGCGCAGACCATCAAGCAGGCGGGCTGGATGATCGCGTACGACGAATACCAGACCGTGGGCTCACTGTCCCTCCCGCGAAAGCTCTCGATGGTCAACGGCCAGCGCAGCTTCCGCATCGTGATCGATACCTGGTCGGGAACACCTTGATAAAAAGCGCGGTTTCGAGCTGAACCTGCTTCCCTGCAGCGCTATAATGCTGCAGTCCGGATGCATTGTTGGGGCGTCGCCAAGCGGTAAGGCAGGAGGTTTTGATCCTCCCATACGGTGGTTCGAATCCATCCGCCCCAGCCACTTCGACTTTTTCTACTGTGGGTCCCGGTTTGCATGCAGGCAATCGACTGCCCCATGAAAGCCATGATCCAGGAAGGTCGCTGCATCCTGAAACGCTGCAGGTCATCACGGACCCGCAGAATGCTTGAACCCTGTTTTCACCCGAGAGCCGAAACCTGCACCTCATGGCCGACACCTCTGCGCAGTTGATGTTGTTCACGGGCAGCGCCAATCGCGCACTCGCCCAGGACATCGCGAACTACCTGCACGTGCCGCTTGGCAAGATGCACCTCGGCCGGTTTTCGGATGGTGAAGTCCAGATCGAAATTCTCGAAAACGTGCGCGGCAAGGATGTCTTCATCATCCAGCCCACCTGCGCGCCGACCGACGAACACGTGATGGAACTGCTAATGCTGCTCGACGCCTTCAAGCGTGCAAGCGCTGGCCGCGTCACCGCTGTCGTTCCTTATTTTGGTTACGCCCGCCAGGATCGCCGCCCGCGTTCGGCACGCGTGCCGATCTCGGCCAAGGTGGTCGCCGACATGATCGGCGAGTGCGGCGCGAACCGCGTGCTCACCGTGGACCTGCACGCCGACCAGATCCAGGGCTTTTTCGATATTCCCGTCGACAATGTCTACGCCAGCCCCGTGCTGCTCGGCGACATCTGGCGCCAGAAATACGAGAACCTCATCGTGGTTTCGCCGGATGTCGGCGGTGTGGTCCGCGCGCGCGCACTGGCCAAGCAGCTCGATGAAGCCGACCTGGCGATCATCGACAAGCGCCGTCCGCGCGCCAACGAGTCGCAGGTCATGAACATCATCGGCGATGTCAAAGGCAAGACCTGCGTCCTGATCGACGATCTCGTCGACACCGCCGGCACGCTCGGCAAGGCCGCGGCCGCGCTGAAGGAGAACGGCGCCATCAAGGTCGTGGCGTACGTCACGCACCCGGTGCTCTCGGGTGCGGCGATCAGCAACATCGCCAATTCGCCGCTGGATGCGATGGTGGTCACCGACACCATTCCGCTCACGCCGGCAGCCAGGGCCTGCCCGAAGATCCGCCAGCTTTCGATTGCCGGCCTGCTGGCCGAAACGATCCGCCGCGTGAGCGCGGAAGAGTCGGTGAGTTCGCTGTACGTCGACTGACGCGCTTCGACAACTCGGCGTCGCAGCCTGCAGAGCCCGTCGAGTTCAAATCCGTGTGAATTTCGTGAGGACATTGCAGACGCATTTTCCGAAAGTTTGATCACCGCCACCTGGCCTTGCCGGGGGCGCTGCTCAAGGACTGGGGGAATGTCATGCATCCGTCCGCTTCAACGACTGCGGCCGCCGCTGCCGCGAAGCCAGTCGCGGGGTCCGGGGTAAGCCCGCCGCGCGCGCTGCTCAAAATCGATCAGGCCCGGTTCGACGAGGACTTCAATCGCCGGCATTTCATGGTTGCGCACGAACTGGCCGAGCACCGGCTGTTCCAGATTCCGCGGCTGCTCGAACTCGCGAAGGAGATGAGCGAGAAATGGCCGAACGACATCTACTTCGATCTTGGCGTGACTGACATCGGCGCGCGCTGGAGCCCAGACCCGGAGACGGTTTCGGTCGAGGACACGATCAAGCGCATCGAGACGTCTAAAGCCTGGATCGACCTGAAGTCTGCCGAGCGCAGTCTCGAATACGGAAAGGTCATGAATGCCTGCATGCGCGATCTGCTGCAGGTCAGCGGCCGCGAGCTGGAGAAGACCATGCGCCGAAAGCAGATGGCGATCTTCATCATCTCGCCGAATCGCATCGCGACCTACCACATGGACAGCGAGGTCAACTTCCTGCTTCAGCTCAAGGGCCGCAAGCAGATCAGCATCTTTCGCGCGGATGATCCGGAAGTCGTCCCGGAAACCGAGAAGGAAAAATTCTGGACCGTCGATTCCAACGCTGCGGTCTACAAGCCGGCGCTTCAGGATCGGGCGGAGATCGTGGATCTCGTGCCCGGCGTGGGCGTGCCTATCCCGGTGAATGCGCCGCACTGGGTCAAGAACGGCGACAACGTCTCGGTCTCGGTCGCCCTGCTCTATCACTCGTATCCGGGCGCCTACGCCAACCTCTATGCCGCGAACCATTTGCTCCGACGGCGCCTGGGCATGACGCCGACGCCGCCGTTCCGGAATCGCTTTCTCGATACGATCAAGCAGCTGCTCGGTGCCGCCACGCTCGCGCTCTGGATCATGAAGAACAAGCCGGCTCATGATCCGGCGGGCAACGCGGAAGGCATTCCGCACCGCAAGCTCTGGGACTAGCCTCGCGCGCACGACCCGCAAATTCGGCTGGATCGGATCGGGGTTTCGACCTCACGCGCCCGGCACCACAGTCCGCGGTTTGGTCGCAATTTCGCCATTGCGTCGCTACAATACGCGCCCCGTTGCGACTGGTCGCGGTCGCGGCGTTTCTGTAGTCCCCCGGAGAGTCATATGAAACAAGCTTTTACTGTCACCGCCGAAGTCCGCACGGTGTACGGGAAGGGTGCGAGCCGCCGCCTACGCCATGAGGGCAAGGTGCCCGCCATCATCTATGGTGGCAAGGAAGGTCCGCAGTCGATCCAGGTCAGCCACAACGAGCTGATGAAGCATCTCAAGATCGAAGCCTTTTATTCCCATATTCTGACCGTCGACATCGCGGGCAAGAGCGAGCAGGCCGTGCTCAAGGACCTGCATCGTCACCCGGTCCGCAATGAAGTCATGCACATGGACCTTCAGCGCGTGCTGGCCAACGTGCTGCTGCGCATGCAGGTGCCGCTGCACTTCAAGGGCGGCGACGTGGCCCCTGGCGTCAAGACCGGCGGCGGTATCGTCGATCATCTTCAGAACCAGGTGGAAATCGAGTGTCTGCCGAAGGATCTGCCCGAGTTCATCGAGGTCGATCTCTCGGCCATGAACCTCAATGACACGATCCATCTTTCGGAACTCAAGATCGGCGAAGGTCTGTCGCTGGTCGAGCTGAAGGCAGGCAACGATGCCCCGGTCGTCTCGGTCTACATTCCGCGCGTCGAGGAAGTCGAGCCGGCTGCCGAAGCGGCTGCCGCCGAAGTCCCGGCTGCCAACCAGAAGGCTGCGGATGCCAAGGCTGCACCGGCTGCCAAGGCGCCTGCCGGTGGCAAGGCTGCTCCGGCAGCTCCGGCCAAGAAGAAGTAAGACTGACGGCGACGGAGCCGGGAACCATACACTGGCTCCCTGCCCTGTCGGCCGAACCGATACGACCCGTCCGTCCGGCCCACCGGGCGGACGGGTTTTTGTTAAGGATTCAAGGCATGGCCGAAACCCGCTTGCGCGCGATCGTCGGTCTCGGCAATCCCGGGCCGGAATACGCACGTACACGTCACAACACCGGCTTCTGGTTCGTCGAAGCACTGGCAGACGCGCATCGCGGCACGTTCCGCATCGAGCCGAAATTCAAGGGCGAAGTCGCGCGCATCCGCATCGGGAATGACGACGTGCTGCTGCTCAAACCCGCGACCTTCATGAACCTCAGCGGCGAGGCGGCACAGCCTCTGGCCGCGTTCTACAAGCTTGAAACCAGCGATATTCTCGTCGCGCACGATGAACTGGACATTCCGGTTGGCGATATGCGACTCAAGCGGGGTGGCGGCCATGGCGGGCATAACGGCCTGCGTAGCCTGCATCAGCATCTGGGACCGGATTATCTGAGACTGCGCATCGGCATCGGCCATCCGGGAACCAAGGAACAGGTACTCGGCTACGTGCTTGGCCGACCGAACGCCGACGATGAAAAACGCATTCGCGACGGACTCATCGATGCGATGAACGTCATGCCGATCTGGCTTGATCAATCGCTCGAAAAAGCCATGCAGCAGCTGCACAGCGCCAAATAACGCAGCACCACAGGAATTGGAACGAATATGGGCATTCAATGCGGCATCGTCGGTCTCCCCAACGTCGGCAAGTCGACCCTGTTCAACGCGCTGACCAAGGCGCAGATCGCGGCTGAAAACTATCCGTTCTGCACGATCGACCCGAACGTCGGCGTCGTTGGTGTTCCGGACCCGCGTCTCGATGCACTGGCCAAGATCGTCAAGCCGCTGAAGATCCTGCCGGCGACGGTCGAATTCGTCGACATCGCCGGCCTGGTGGAAGGTGCTTCCGAAGGCAAGGGCAAGGGCAATGCTTTTCTCTCGCACATCCGCGAGACCGATGCCATCGCCCATGTCGTGCGCTGCTTCGTCAATGACGATGTCATCCACGTGATGGACAGCGTCGATCCGATTCGCGATATCGAGATCATCGGCACCGAACTCGCACTGGCCGATCTGGAGCGCGTGACCAAGGCGCTCGAGCGTTCGTCGAAGCTCGCGAAGTCCGGCGATGCCGCCGCCATTGCGCGCAGTGCGGTGCTGACCCGTGTGCAGGCGCACCTCAACAACGCCGAAGCCGTACGCGGCATGAATCTCGATGCCGAGGAAAAACTCATCCTCAAGGAGCTGCAGCTGATTACGGCGAAGCCGGCGCTGTACATCGCCAATGTCGATGAAGCCGGCCTTGGCGGCAATGAATACGTGGCTCGCGTGCAGGCGCTCGCGGCCAAGGAAGGCGCGCAGGTGGTCGTGGTCTGCGCGCAGATCGAAGCGGAAATCGCACAGCTCGACGAAGCCGACAAGAAGGACTTCCTCGAATCCCTCGGCCTTGAAGAGCCGGGCCTGAACCGCGTCATCCGCAGCGCCTATTCGCTGCTTGGGCTCCAGACCTATTTCACGGCGGGGGTGCAGGAAGTCCGCGCCTGGACGGTCAAGGTCGGCGCGACGGGCCCACAGGCCGCTGGCGTGATCCACACCGACTTCGAGCGCGGCTTCATCCGCGCCGAAGTCATCGCCTATGACGATTACATCCAGTACAAGGGCGAAGCCGGCGCCAAGGAAGCGGGCCGCTGGCGCCTCGAGGGCAAGGAGTACATCGTGAAGGAAGGCGATGTCATGCACTTCCGGTTCAACGTCTGACGCTCGGCGAACCGAGAACAATCGCTCCGTGGCTTGGTCCGGACTCCGAGATCGCTCGGAAAGCAGACTTTTTTGCTTCAAGGCAATGACGATTTGCACTGAGGCTGGAAAGTCGGCATAAAGCTTCAGGGGGTAGCATCTCGACATAAGATCAACGTGCGGTCAGGGACCTGAAGACACGTATGTATCAGCAGCGAAAGGAAGGGCCGCGATCGCATGCGGAGAGAACGGCTGCGCGCTCATGCGGCCGCCCAGCCTTGAAGGCGGGCGTCGTCGTTCTCTTTGACGGATTCATTGCGGGACTGACAGCACCTTGATCCGGCACTTTCTGCTGTTGCAAGGTCCGATCGGCCCGTTCTTCGCGCGGCTCGGCGGTGCGCTCAGACAGGCCGGACACCGTGTTACGCGCGTGCATTTCAATGGCGGCGACCGGGTCTACAGCGGCCTGATGAAGGCCATCAATTTTCGGGGCACCACGGAACGATGGGTCGAATTCTTTGACCGCATCCTCGTACGGCATGGCATCACCGATCTGGTACTGTTCGGTGATTGCCGGCCCCTGCATCGGCTTGCGATCGACCATGCGCATGGCTTGGGCCTGCGCATCCACGTGTTCGAGGAGGGCTATCTGCGGCCGGGCTGGGTGACGCTCGAGACCAATGGCGTGAACGGCTACTCAAGCCTCTCGCGCAGCGCGGCGACCTATCTCGCGGACCCGATTTCACATACCAATCTGCTCCCGGCCGCCTCGTGTGCGCCGATGCCATTTGCGCGGCGCGCATTCGACGATGTCGTCTACACGTTTGCCACCGCGCTCTTGAAGCCCTGGTATCCCGGCTATCGCACGCACAAGCCCTGGTCGCCGCTCCAGGAATACCGCGCCGGCGCTCGACGCTTCTTCTTGCGGGCAGGCCATCGGCGACATGCAACGGCGATTACGACCAGCCTGACCGCGCAGCAACGGCCATTTTTCCTGTTTCCGCTTCAGCTCGACTCCGACGCACAGATCCGGGTTCACTCGGGACTGGGTTCCATGACGCCGGCCATCGATGCCGTCGTTCGGTCGTTTGCTTCGCACGCGGCCAAGGACGCCGTGCTTGTCGTGAGCGAACACCCGCTCGATCAGGCGGTAGTCGACCTGCATGAAGAGTTCCTTCGGGCTGTTTCTGCAGCAGGCATATATTCCCGCGTGATCTATCTGCGCGGCGGTACGCCACTCCCGCTGATCCAGGCAAGCCAGGGGATGGTGACCGTCAACAGCACGATTGCGCTTTCGGCGCTCGAATTCGGGCGGCCCGTTGCAGCGCTCGGCTGTGCGATCTACCGCATTCCCGGACTTACCCACGTCGGCACGCTCGACGAGTTCTGGCGTGCACCGTCCCGCCCGGATGCCATCTTGTTTGCTGCATTCAAGCGGCGGCTAATCGAGACGACCCAAGTGCCCGGCGGGTTCTACAGCCCGGCCGCGCAACGAAGCATTATCGAGACGGCGCTACCGCGCCTGTTGGGCCCAGAATTATCACCAACGGCTGCTGCCAGGCCGGGATCAGAGCGCCGGAGCCTGACGAGCGAGGAAGCAGGGTACGCCACCGCGACCGAATGACCCCGACGCTCCACAACAGTGCCGGGATCATCTTGGTTTTTTTCGGCTGGCTTGCAACGCGTCGCGGCGCGGCGGCGCTAGCGGGATTTGATCGATGGCTGCTGCTCGATGCAGCGCTTCCCGCGACGGTGTTCGCGCTGCTGCTTGCGCTCAGTGCGCGGCCGCTGTTCAGCGGTGCACTGACTATGATCTTCGGCGCCGGCTTTGCCTACGCCGAGCGCGCCAAGCGACGTACACTCGGCGAGCCCATCGTATTCACGGATGTCTTCCAGACGATCGATATCTTCCGGCATCCACGGCTTGCGATGCCGTTTCCAAACCGCCTCCCGATCGTGCTATTCGGCGCCTTCGCATTGTCGGCGTTTGCCGCGCTGTACGGCTTCGAGGCCGCTGTGCCGGCGCTGCGCGCGCCGCTTCCGATCATGGCACTGCTGGCCACACCGGTAGCCGCGGCATGGCTTTCGGTAGGCCCGCTCAATCGGAAGCTCGCGCAGGCACTGCGTCGAGATAACATGACTGGCGAGCCGTTCGACGATGCCGCCCGTTTCGGGACGCTCGCCACGCTGCTCGGATACGGCATCGTCGCACGCGCCGAGCGGAGCGCGCGCAGGAAAGTCGCGGCCCCTTTGCCGCAAGCAGCCCGAGCGAAGCCGAACGCCGCACCTGCGTCGGTCATCCTCGTGCAGTGCGAATCCTTCTTCGATGCGCGGCGGCTCGGCGCCAGCATCGTGCCCGACTTGCTGCCCTGCTTCGACCGGTTGAGCGGCGAGAGCCTGCAGTCCGGCCGGCTCGGCGTGCCGTGCTGGGGCGCCAACACCGTTCGCACGGAGTTCGCGGTGCTCAGCGGATTGACCGAAGGGCTGCTCGGCATGGACCGATTCAACCCCTATTACCGCTTTGCCCGCCAACCGCTCGATTCGCTTGCGGCGCGCCTGCGTGCGCAAGGCTATCGCACGGTGTGCATCCACCCGTTCGACGGTCGCTTCTATGCTCGCCGCGAGGTACTGCCGCACCTGGGCTTCGACATCTTCATCGGTGAGGAAGCGTTCCGAGGCGCGCCCCGAGTCGGGGGCTTCGTCGCGGACCTTGCGATTCCACCCGTGGTCGAGACCCTGATCGCAGAGGCACGCCAGCCGCTGTTCGTGTTCGTCATCACGCTCGAAAACCATGGCCCCTGGACGCTGCCCTTGCCCGGAGGCGCCCCGCTGCTCGCCCCTGGTGCGGGCCTGCCACTGGCACGAGACGCGGCACTTGAGCGCTATCTCGCGAGTCTGCGAAATAGCGACGCGATGCTGGCAGCACTGAGTTCGCGCATCGACGACGGCCGTCTGATCGGCTTCTACGGGGACCATCAGCCCGGTCCACCGCTGACTGACTGCAGCCGACCCGATAACCGCAGCGATTACCTGATCTGGCGTGCCGGCTGGCGCGGCGGTGGGCAGCGCGTCGATCTCGCGGCGCATGAACTGGGCGCGGCGCTGCTGCGGGCTGCCTCGGGTCCGGGAAGCTTTCATTGATATGGCGCATCCCGCATAACGCTGACCTGCCTTCAAGCCCTGTCGCACTGACAGCTGTGCTAGAAATACAGCCCGAATCGGAGGAGTCGACGGTGGCAGCGGGGCGCTGCCCGGACTTCCCGATCGGCTTGGGGGGACCTGCAAATGGATGATGCGCTAACGGCGGCTCGTGAGTCCGCGATAACGAAGCCGCTGCAGCCCTACGATCGCGGCTGCCGCTACGGCGAACGGTTTGAGTCGACAGCCCCTGCCGCCTCGCCTGCCATCACGCCGGCCGGCACCGCTAGTGACAATCCGCTGGAAGCGTATTTCGATGCCCATCGCGAGGGGCCGGGCATCTGGAAGTGGCGCCACTACTTCGATATCTACCACCGGCATTTTGCCCGATTCATCGGCCGGCCGCTCACCGTGCTCGAAGTCGGTGTTTACAGCGGTGGCAGCCTTGCCATGTGGCTGAACTACTTCGGTCCCGAATGCCGCATCTATGGCGTCGACATCCTGGAACAATGCCGCGAGTTCGAGGGGGGGTCTGCTCGGGTCCTGATCGGGAATCAGGGCGACCGCGGGTTCTGGCGACAGGTCCGCGAGGACGTCCCGAACATCGACATCATCATCGACGATGGTTCCCATTTTCCAGAGCACCAGATTGTCACACTCGAGGAAGTGATCCCGCATCTGGCCGCTGGTGGCGTCTACCTGTGCGAGGATGTTTACCGCAGACAGCAGGATTTCCGCCGCTTCGTTCACGGTCTCAGTGATGTGCTCAGCGACTTCGGTCCGCCATGCCCTGGTATCGCCGACTTCCATGACGGGATGGCGGTCAACGGCCTGCAACGCCATGTCCATTCGATCCACCAGTACCCGTTCGTGACCGTGATCGAGAAGGCGGCGCTATCGGTCGAGGAACTCACCGCGCCGCGGTAGCCAGTGGCTGAAATTCGGATGAGTCGCCGCGGCGTCGGATCGAGATTGTGCTGTATTGCCGTTGTCCCGTCGGCCAGCTTGGAATAACGCAAGGCCTAGAACGGCATGGAACCATCGACGACGAAGCCCTCCGATCTCGAACTGCTCGGCGCAGCACCGATCCCTGATCCGATCGAATCCGGCGCATCTCCGCGACGACAGGGTCGCGCAAGAATCGCTGTGCTCGGCAATTGCCAGATGGGTCACATGGCGCGCTGCCTGCAGGCGCTGATCGGCGGTGAAATGCCGACCCGGGCCTGGGTGACGCACGAGATGCTTGCCGACTGGCAGAGCGGAAAGGCCAACCTCGAAGACTTCTTCGGCGGTCATGACAAGGTGTTCTTGCAGCCCTGGATCTGGGAAGCGGTGCGCGACCACTATCCGCAGCTGCGCGAGCGCGTCGTGCTCTATCCCTCCATCGGCTTTATGGCTTACCACCCGGATCTGGTACCGATCCAGCTCAAGGACAGCGCCGCGCCGTTCGATGACGGTCCGACCATCCGCTGCAATTCCTCAATCGCGTTCCTCGGTTGGAAGGCCGGCCTCAGTGCTGGCGAAACCATCGCACTGTTCAGGGCCGAGGTGTTCGAGCGCCTGGGCTTCTTTGACTACTGGGATAGCTCGGTCGCGGCGCTACTTGAAGAAGGCCGCAAGGCTGAACTGCCGCTCGACGATCTGCTCGCGCAGTGGCATGCACGCGGCTGCTTCATGTACTGCCATCTGCACCCGAAGCTGGAGGTGATCGCCGACCTCGCGCGCCTTCTGCTGCGACGCAACGGCATTCCGATGGTGCCGGGGAATCCGATCCAGTACGTTGACGACTACCTTGCCAACGGCGTGATCTGGCCGGTCTATCCGGAGATCGGCGCAGCACTTGGGGTCGAGGGCCTTTACCAGTTCAAGCTCGCCACCGACGCCTACCAGCCTGATGGTCCGGTGCATCTGCTAGGGCTTGAGGACTACGTCGAGCGGTGCTTCGCCGCCTTCAACAAACATCGCGGCAGCGAACTGATCATGCAGCGGCTCGACCTGCCGGCTTATCAGTCGCTAATGGCGGAACTGCGCGCAAGGAAAGCCGCGCAGGTGATGGCGTCCGCGGCCAGTGCTGCACCCGCCCCGGCGATGGCACACCCCTATCGCGGCCTGCCACCCGAGCGCTTCTGGCGCAGTGCAATCGAGAAGGTCGCGACCGAATCGGTTGATCCGGTGGTCAGGGCGCGCTTCCATCTCGAGACCGGCACGGCGGTAGCGACTGCTGGCAGCTGCTTTGCCCAGCACATCGCCCGGCATCTGGCTCAGCGCGGCCTTCATTTTCTGCGCACCGAGTCGGCGCCGCCTGGCCTGAGCGCCGAACAGGCCGAGCAGCGGCATTTCGGACTGTTCCCGGCCCGCTTCGGCAATGTCTACACGGCGCGCCAGCTACTGCAGTTGGTCGAGCGCGCATACGGTGAACGCGTTCCTGTGGAGCGGGCCTGGTTGCGCGAAGATGGTCGCCACGTGGACCCGTTCAGGCCACAGATCGAGCCTGAGGGTTACGCCAGTCTGGAAGCACTGGAAGCGGATCGCGAAGCTCACCTCGCAGCGGTTCGCCGCATGTTCGACACGCTCGACATATTCGTGTTCACGCTCGGATTGACCGAGGCCTGGCGGTCGCGCACGGATGACTCGGTGTATCCGATTGCACCCGGCGTAGCCGGCGGCGAGATGGATCCGGTGCGCCATGAGTTCGTGAACTTCACGCTCGCCGAGGTCGATGCCGATCTGGAGCGCTTCATCGCGCGCCTTGCCGTGATCAACCCACGCGCGCGCGTGATCCTGACCGTCTCCCCGGTGCCGCTGGCCGCGACCTTCGAGGAGCGCCATGTGCTGACAGCGACGACTTACAGCAAGTCGGTCCTGCGGGTTGCTGCCGAGCAGATCGTGAGACGGCATACGCATGTCGATTACTTCCCGTCCTACGAAGTCATCACCGGCAACTTCAGTCGCGGCCGTTACTACGAGTCCGACCTTCGTTCGGTGACGGCAAGCGGCGTCGACCACGTGATGCGCCTTTTCTTTCGCCACTACGCGCTGCAGCCCGAGCAAGTGGCGTCGACGGCTACGACCGGCGAAGACGCGCGGCTGGCCGAGGCCCGGCAAAACCTGCGCGTCCTCTGCGACGAGGAACTGCTGGCCGCCGCGGCACGCTAGCCAGAGATGTCGGCTACCAAAGACACCGCGCGAATCGCATTTTGCAGCCTCGCAACGGCAAGTCATCTCGCTGCGGCCTGCGTCGCGCTGCGCAGCTTCGGCGCCTCAGCACCGGGCGCGAGCCTCGTGCTGTTGCTGGTCTCGCCCGATCAGCAAGCCACGCCAAGCGGCATCACGGTGCTCGCGATACAGGACGTGGTCGCGCCACAGACGCTCGCCGAAATGCGCCGACGCTACACACAAGCCGAACTCTGCTTCGCGCTCAAGCCGTTCCTGATCGCTGCGCTGCTCGATGCGGGCCATGAGCAGGTTCATTACGTCGATGGCGATTGCTATGCGGTCGGCCGCACGACGCCGCTGATCGATGATCTAGACGTGGCGGATCTGCTGCTGACGCCGCACAGCCTCAGCCCAATTCCCGATGACGGGCGTACACCCGCTGCACTCACCGTGCTGCGCGGTGGTGTTTTCAACGGCGGCTACATCGGGGTACGCAATACCCCGCAGGGCAGGGCCTTCACGCAATGGCTTGCAGCGATGACCCAGCGGCAGGCGCACAACCGTCCCGATGCCGGCATGTGCGGCGACCAGCGCTGGCTGGACCTGGCGCCGGTACTGTTCCCCGGCTTGTCGATCTGTCGCCGGCCCGGCGCCAACGTCGCCTACTGGAACCTGCACGAGCGGCCGCTGGCCTGCACTACCGGCGGGGGCTATACGGCAGCCGGGAAGCCGCTGCTGTTCTTCCATTTCAGCGGCTTTGATCGTGGCCGGTCGCAGGTCTTATCGCAGCATCAGGACCGGCACCCGCTGATCGCCGGCGACCCGCTGCATGCGCTCGTGCAGGACTACCTCGCGCAGTTCAGTGCGGGTTCCGCGCCGAACCCGCAGTTCCTGCGCAAACGCGGACTGCGCCTAACCCTAAAGGCTATGCTTTCGCGAGATCCAGCAGAGAATTCGAGATGAACCTCAAAGAGTCCGGTGAGTCAGCAGAAACGTCATCCAAGGAAGCGGGCAGGCGCACGGGTGGTTTCATAGACGAGTTGTTCGGCAGCTACAAGCGCGAGTTCGTCGAACTGCTGCGGCGCGAAGTCACGTCAGCGCTTGCCCTGCACAAGGAGAAGCTCGTTGCCGAGATGGCGGCCGAAACGGAGCGGGTGATCGCTGCGGTGCGGGAGGTCGAGGCCGGCCAGTACCGGAACGTCCAGCTTGCGGCCCAGCGACTGGCACTTCTGCAAAGCGCGGAGTTTGCGCGTACGCATCTGGACAAGGCCGCCACCTTCACCCATCCGCACGGCACCTTGCGGCACGCGCTGGAACTGGCGCCGGCCGGCGGCATGGCACTGGAATTCGGCGTGTTCAGCGGCACGACGCTGGGCATCATCGCCGAGCACCGCCAGGGGCAGCAGGTCTACGGCTTCGACTCGTTCCAGGGTCTGCCCGAGGACTGGCGCAGCAACTTCCCGGCCGGCGCATTCGCCATCAGCGAAGTACCGGTGGTAGCCGGCGCCGAACTGGTCGTCGGCTGGTTCGACGCCACCCTGCCTGGCTTTCTTGCGAGCCATCCGGGGCCGGTCGATTTCCTGCACATCGACTGCGACCTCTACTCCTCGACCAAGACCGTGCTTGACCTCATCGGCCCGCGCCTGCGGCCGGGCAGCATCGTAATGTTCGACGAGTACTTCAACTATCCCGGCTGGGACCAGCACGAGGCCAAGGCCTGGAACGAGTTCCTCGCCGCGAGCGGTCTCAAGGTCAGCCACGTCGCGTACACGGTGAACAACGAACAGGTCGTTGCGCGCATCGACGCAGTCTGATCACCCACCCGCTCAGCGCCGTCCGCCGAGCCAGTTCCCGAGCAGCGATCGGCGCCGAGGCGGCGGCACCGCATGCAGGCCTCGGCCGAAGCGCTCGTCGTGCTTCAGAGCCACGCTTGCCTGCTCGATGACGGTCGGCGGCCGCTCGATGATGCGTCGCCAGCAGCCGAGTGCGGCCGCGCGCAGCTCCGAGCTGTCGACCGCGTGGATACCCAGCGCCTCGGCCCACACCGGCAGCGCATGGCGCACGCCAGCCTGGAAAGGCGCAATCGCCTGCTGCCAGGGGATGCTGTCGTGGTCCTCATCGTCAGTTCGCAATACCTCGACGCCTCTGTAACCCGCTCGCCGGTAGCCGATCGGGCTGCCCACTGCGGGAGTGCACAAGAGCTCGATCAACGGCAGGCGGCGGAACAGTTCGGCGTGATCCGGACCACGGTTGAGATCAGGCCCGTAGGCGCGTTTCACAATATTCGGGGCTTGCGGATTCAGGAAGCCCTGAAGGCCGAGGTAGTAGCCGTGCAGCGGCCGGTGTGGCAGCAGACGAGCGAGGTTGTCCTGGATTGTGCCGCGCCAGCCGATGTCGACCAGCCCGACCGGCTCGGGGCCGTCGCGCACTCCGGACTCGGCGAGATAGTCCGCCAGCAGCGCCCTTTCGGCAGCTACGTGCGCGAGCAGCGCGTCGCGACACACCGGATCGTCGAGCAGTGCAAGCAC
>Ga0194135_10000907_pt1 | contig 17309 bp, 16 predicted proteins | sample LitLau_LLRF_2013_FD_134024 | JGI IMG/M metagenome (GOLD analysis project Ga0194135, IMG submission 134024) | Freshwater sediment microbial communities in response to fracking from North America - Little Laurel Run_MetaG_LLRF_2013 (version 2) | ecosystem: Environmental > Aquatic > Freshwater >...
AATATGGGGTGTGGGGTGTGCATTTTAGTTAGCCCGAAAAAAGGCAGTCACTTATCACCTATAAAATTAATTTTAAATCGATCAATCAGTTGTATTTCCCGTCGTTTGCCTCGGCCTCGTCTTTGTCAGGCTCAACTTCGTCTCGCGAAGCAACTTAAGCAAACAAATCACCAAAGATTCGCTCGCCGCCGTCGTTTCCATTGTCCGTGTTGAACTCCATCATCACACAGAAACACTACTCTTACATCCTAATTTTCCTATCCGGATCCGACCGTGTGCGTAACTGTAAAATTTTATAAGCATAAAACAAACAAATAACGAAGTTCAATTTGTATTCTTTTGTTACATAGATTACACAACTCATACAAGATGACTGATGCTGATGCAATGGAAGTCGATCAAGTCAGCCTGCATAACCTAAGCGTCTGGTTCCTTGCTGGATTGAGTAAGGGCAGTGGCAGGCTCCATCTTCGTCAGATTGACTTCAAAACTCTAACCCTCGATACACTCAAATTACTTATTATCGAGGAAGAGAAGAAACGTACCGCTGATCAGGAAAGTGTTTTGCATAACTTTGGTAAGTTTCGAAACGACTGTCGACTATTTTGGATTTGATTTGTCGGTCCCCTCCCCACTACCCAGTCTAATAAGAAGGCTTGAATATCTCCTGACTTTTCTTTACTCACAGATTTGCTTTACAATGGAAACTTGCTCAGGAATAGTGAGGATAGTTTGAACTTAAAGCCGGATGCGGTAATCCACGCAGTTAAGAAATCACATGCTGGAGAAGCTTCAGGTTTCACACAACACAAAGAACAAGTCGGTCCTGAACATTTGCAACAGGTCTCAACGGCACTCACAACAGCATTTTTGTCTCCCACCTTTCTCAAAACAATTGAGGTAATGTTAATTTATTATTCAAATGTTATTTATAATTTATAATAGAAGTTATTTATGATTTTTTTTAAAGAAACTTACGGACCCGGAAATGCTTCAAAATCTCTTTGCGATTGCACCTAACCTCGAGACTGATATGATTGGAATTGCAATTCTCCAAACTCCGCAATTGATTCTCCAACTAACTAACAGTGATAATCTACAGCAGTAAGTTTTAATCTACATCTTAATGTACTTGGACACTTGGAGTAAATTATTCACCTCTTTACAGTCTTGCTAATAGCCGACCATGGGTTATTGAAGCACTAAACTACATTGCCGCTTCTGTTCATGAGGATAAGGGTTCGAAGCCAACTCACGTCCCTGGAAACGTGATGTTATCCCAACTTCTCAATTCTGCCCTCGGCAATGGTGGCGAAGATGACGAAGACATGGAAGAAGAAGACGAGCCCCAGCCTTCCCGGACTCATTCCCAGCCAAACTTGCGACCAATCACACGAGAACAGCTTGCTCAAGCCCTAAATGCCGTCCCAACTTTAGGTAAGTTTTTCTTATAATTCATGTCCGGACTCAGACCCTGTAATTTTGATGCTGAGATGCTCTGCCTTTTTAAAAATTTAGGTGGACGTGGAGCGACGATCCCTGCAGGGTCCTTTATGAACCTGTTCAATTCTGCTGGCGCATCTCGTCCGACGACAGCCCCGCCTGTTTCAAGATCAGGGAATCAGGACACCGGCCCGAATTTCCAGCAGCTTCTACAAAGTGCATTGAGTACTTTGGGCCCTCCGGATAGGACTCCGAATTCTGCTGGAGAGATTGTCCCAGGAACACAACCACACACTAATTTGGCTGGTACTGGTAATCAGGCGCAGGGTTCGGGTGCACCTGTACTAACAGGAGAGTTAGTTGGAAGAGCAATGCAGGAAGCATTTAGCCAACTCAGTCCGGATGAGCGTGCTCGTCAGTTTGAGCAGTTTCGTCGTACGTATTCTAATCAGTTTCATAAATGGTGGAATCGAAGTTTATCAATTTTTTGTCATTCCTTTCAGAATTGGCACAACAGGTTGTAGCTGGAAACTCAGATGTTGTTGGTAGTGGAGCTGCCGCTCGCGCTCCATCCACCTCAAATGCAACAACCGCCGGAGGTTTGTATACATTTTATTCCAATAGTTTTACTACAATGTCAGCATTCTCCGGGCCTGATATTTGTTCTATTTTTTAGAGTACCAATTACAGCTTCTTCAGATGCGGGAGCGTGGAATAACAGACGAAAGATTGAGTATCCTGGCCCTTCGTGTATGTGAAGGTGACGTCGGAACCGCTACTGACCTCATTTTGTCGGGCTGGGATGGCGCCGGAGCAGATGATGCAAGTGGAGCCTAAATCAAATCCGAGTCCCTCTACAAACACAAAATCAACTAAAAAACAAACTTACAAAATCATGCATTCGTCATTCTCGAAATTTTATCTGAAATCAAATGGCTGTTAGAGAATTCAAACTTACATAGATTATTTATTACACAAATGCTTTATATCGTCAGTTGAATGCTACCGCGAGAGTTTTCCTCATCTCTTGTAGCACTTTGTAAAGATTTTATCGATCCTTGCACTGGAAAGAGAGGAGATTAAATAGGCTACTCGCTGCTCATGAGTCATGAGTCATGACGTCCAAGTCTCTCTTCAAGTCTTTGATTTTTAAAAATGAATAAGCGTATCCTGGCTTGGCTCTAGAGAGAACGTGAGCCTTCATCTGTCTTCGCTTCGTCCACATCCAACAGCTTTTGCCTAAAATAGGTTCCATGGATTGTGCGCCCTTATCCGGAACCACCTGCTGCATGGTCTATTGATTTTTTGTTCTCTGGTTACAGATGATACAGGAGACAAGTAGGAAGGGAGATGAATTTGTCTTTCTTGTAAGTTGTAATAACGCATGAATTCAGGAAGCTGAACTAGAAGTGGGATTGACGATCTCTTGGAGAAGGCACGGCGTAAAGGCTAAAAGGATCTAGGGCGGAAATTATAGTCGATTGCTTTCTCTAATGTAACCTTTTTCTTGTAGAGCATAATCTAATAGGGTGGAAGCACTTGGATGGATTCTACTACTATGGTGGATGTGCTCGTGGTGATGGTGGCGTAGAATCAACCTTCTACGAAAAGTTCCTTTGCAACTTTGCCCTCTTGTCTACAAGTTAGAGCCCGTATGGCACGTCGCCTCAGTGCCCTCCTAGGAATTTCAACAACCTCTCCCAATTAGTGATGTTTGTGGGAACAGACGCATTTTATATGATGGCCGAGCTGGCTGACGAAGCGGATTTCTCCGTCTTTGAAAACAAAACTGGGCTGGCGGAGGACATGAAGTTTCTGGCCTCAATGCCGGAATTATGTGACGTGACCTTTCTGGTGGGAGACACTCGGGAACCAGTCTGTGCTGTGAAGGCTGTATTAGCTGCAAGGAGCAGGTAAGAATTCAACCAAGAAATATTTCTTTGATCAATCAAAAGTCATTTCAAAATTTGTATTGTTTTAAGCATAGTTTTTATTTTTCAGAGTATTTCATAAGATTTTCTATCAAGTTGCTTCTCCGCAAAAGAAGAAGGAAGACAAAAGTCCAAAGGAGAACAAATTGCGATTATTCCTGAAGCGAAGTTCAGAACCACTTCTGAATATGCCCAGCCCACCACAGCAGCGCCCTCCAGTAAGCGTAAGTCGCGGTATCCCAAACGCTTCCCTCAATAACATTTGGAGCGGAGATTGACATTTTGTAAAATTCTTTTATTCAAAAATATCCGGGGCACGCGTGATTAATTTAGAGAGGATTCACGCAACAGCTCTCAACAATCCAAGAGGTGACGATGAAGATGATATCAATTAGACCGCTTTTGATTCTCTTGTACCTCTGCCTGTAATTTCTTTGCAAAATACAGTTGCCATTCCAGTAGAGCAGAGTTTGGCAAAACTTTCTCTTCGGCTTTCTTTTGTCCCTGCCGCAGCTATCAGGGTTGAATTAACTAGTGCTTACTTACTTAAACGGGAAAATACATTGCCTCCAACAACATTGATTTCCCCGGAGACAATACTCACATTCTCTTTTGAGCCAATCAAAAACCGCAGCCAAATTAAGCCGCTCTAAAAGTCAGCAGCCTGCCTTTAATCTCTTTAAGCTACCCCGCAACATTATCCAAGTACAAACTAGTAATGAAATACTAGTAATCTAGAACTCTTTGAAATCTAGACCGAGACTTATATATATGCATTGAGAGCATTCTGAATTGAAATGACGTATTCATGCTTGGATTTCCTTTTAAGCCCCAGCAACATCAGACGCTCATCATTGAGGAATTCGAGCCCGATGTGTTTCGACAACTTATCGAGTACATACATACAGGCTACGTCACGCTTCAACCGCGGACATTGTTGGGTAAGGACGGCGGGTTTAAAGTCAAGTCACCCAAATTGAATTACAGACGGTTCTTACTTTACTTGGAAGCTTTTGTGTAGGCGTCATGAATGCGGCAGATTATTACGGACTGGATGAACTTCGAAAAGCTTGCGTGGGTTTTGTAACTTGCTGTATCAATGTGGACACTGTTTGTGCTCTTCTCGCTTCTGCGGAGCGATACATCCAGTACAAATGTAAGTGTTAATTCAAATAGCAGTGGGGCTGGAGAATGAAAATCATTATTAGGTCATTTATAATTATTATTATATTTGGTTGATTTTGTTGTTTTTCAGGCACAAAGTCATTGGTCCAGAAAGTAAGTGAAGCGAAGCGTGTGGAGAGACGAGTGGAGGAGAGGATCCCTAACGAATTTCATATTCATTTCCTTCCAGGTCTTGGAGTTCGTCGATCTCCACGGGACAGAGGTTCTAAATCTCGGTTCTTTTACTCTGCTTCCACAGGTTTTAAATTCTTAAATTTCTAATTTCCTCTCGTAGATCTTTTAAGTTTTTTTGTGAATTTCAGCACGTTGTTCGACTCGTTTTAGTTAGGGAAGAACTGAAAGGTCAGTTCATTTTCTTATGAAGTTTCTTTAATATTTTTTTATATATTAATTATAATATCAGTAATTTTTTTTTAGCTGACGAATTTACCAAATTCCAGGTTTCAATCAATCTTCATCAATTTCATTCAATCCATTCCCCATACGCTAGCCTAAGCTACACTTTTTGTAATTATTATTGTACGTAAAGGAAACTCTTTAAAATTGTAGGCTGCTCTGATGTGGGCCAAGAAATATTGCGATAACAATAGGGAGACGCCGGTCAAAGAAGTCATGGGTAAAATAATGGACGTGAGGGATACAACTCAAGAGGTTAATTTTCAGCCACAATTTCCCCTTAGGTAACTTCCTGGAATATATCCAGTTCCACAAGATACCGGCAAATGTGCTGATGAAGGACATTCATCCGTTGGGCGTGGGTAATTCTTTGTCAGGAAAAAAAAAAGCCGTCACGAATTAATTTCAAAAAAATTTTATGTACCACAGTCCCGTACCACGTCATTATGAACGCTCTTGCATATCAGGTAAACCTCTCGCACCCCCAAAACCACTGCAATGGATAATGGTTGGTTCTACAGGCTGATCCGACTTCGGTTGACCCTGGGAAACTCTCACCAAATAGACCTAGGAGGTCCACCGGAGGAAGATCCATGTCGGTACAAAGCTCTCTGGATCCCTACGGATCCAACACCACTTTAGCTTCCTCTGGTTAGTTTATTTTGTAAACATTTAGTTATTTCACTTCTCTCCTCTTACGCTTGAATTGGACATTGGAAACAAGTACGATTTAAGCAATTTAATGAATGATTCAATTTATTCATTTGTCTCAGGGAGTAGTGAGCTCGACGGCAGTGGACGAGTCTCCTCCGGAGGTGGAGAAAATAGCTCTCCACAGGGACAAAGCTCTGGCGGTTGAAGTTGGAACTCTCGCTTATTACTCTTAGTTTCTCAGCTAAATTTACAATATAAAGATGATATCTTTTGAATTAACCTAAGAGGTAAGTGAATATATAATTCGGAGGCTACAAGGTGCTGTTCAATTGTTAATTAAGGATTCCTACGTTCCATGTGTTGATGTCGCAGTTTCTTCAATGTTTGATGGATAATATGCTCGTCGTTTCGAATCTGAAATATAAGGATAAAAAATAATAATAAAGAATAAACAAAGCCATTCTGATGGAAATTCAAACGTCCTTATTTTATAGAAGATTACCTCTAGCTTAGCCATGTCAATCACCGAGCCACCGGGAATGAAGTCCTTCAGTTCCGTCTGTAAACTCTGGATTTCGATTAGGTAGCTGAGGAATATGAACGAAAGAAATGAACAATTTTAGGGAAATGAACAAGCGTTTACTTGGATCTACTAAACGGTGGGTGGTATTTTACCTGACGCTTAGAACAGTAAGAATTTCCGAATCTGGACAAATTGATAAGGCATAATTGATAAAGGCGGAACGCGTGAGAGGATCCAGGAGTGGAGGGTCACTCTGATGCTCTGCCAGCTGGACAAATATGTTCCAAGCCGTACTGTACCCTTTGGCCATTATAGTCTGACAAATCTGAATCCCCAATTTGACATCACCATGAACCAGGGCAGCATCTCCGGTCATTTCCAGCACGAAGCACTCTCCAGCTTCCAAACTCATCCCCTCGATGTGAAGCAAAATCACTAATTTGAGCAGCTGCTGGATTTTCTTATAGCCGTTGTTGGACTTTTTCCCTGCGTGGCGGATAAGATCCAAACGGTCCTGACATATTCGGACTGCAAAACAACAAGAAATTATTAATAGTAAAACTTCTTTATAGTGGATCCAGATGGAGTCGCTAAAACCTATGAAGGTTTCCATTATAGCGGACCGTGCTTATAATGGATTGAATGGACTATAGGCCAACTACGGAGGTTATAGCGCAGTCAATGCATTATGAGTGGTAATTCTCTCAATGCAAATCAATTGAAAAAAACATGCGTATGTTAAACAGAGTCATGCTTTATCTATGTGCTAGCGACGAGCGAGTCAAATTTCTGCCTAAATTTTTGAAAATTCCACTATAAACAAACACAGTGGATTCAAAGATAAGGCAATAATTCCGTGCACTATAGCGAGTTTTCCACTATAATGAAGTCCATTTTAGGAAGCGTACGAATATAAATATAAGAACCTTCGATACGTTATCCTGATTCGAGTATTCTTACCTGCACGGGGCAAAATGTTTAGGCGAAAGTCCTTGTTCATGAGTTTGACGGCATCGAGTAGGTCGAACATTAAGGCGACTCGGGGTTCCTTTGAATTCTGGATGAGGTTCAAGCATATCTTGCAGAGCTCCATGTCTGAATCCGCATAATTGGAAGATGCATCAAAATACAGTTCGGCTGCATCGATAATCATGTCCAGGGCTTTGCAGTAGGGAATGATGTGGAGATACAGGGAAAAGACGGGAGAATATTCTGGACTGATGGGATTGGACTTCACTTTTGGATTGGCTGGAACTCCAGGCGGAGATTTCTCCAAGAAATCCTTGGTTAATTTGATTACTTCTGGGGATCCGCTCTTGAGTAACGCCAGGACGTAAATCTGAAAAAAAAAGAGAAATGATTAGAAAGATGGCGAATAATAGAAAATAAACAGGCGAGATCCGCATTTCCAGCAACTCGTCTACATTACAGAGCTTACATCCAAATTGATTTACTATTGACTTTGACTAAGGAAGGTCTGAATGATTGTGTCAACAAGTGCCATTGCTCCGATTCCCGTGTCACCACACATTAAAGTTTTCTCAACGGGGGGAACATAGTGATAACCAAAACTAACTAAACGTTGCACTTGTTCAGACGTTAATGGATGCTCCCACATTTTAGTATTCATGGCAGGACAGAAGACGACGGGTTTCTTGGATTTGAGATCCCATGCACGAATGACACAAGTGAGGAGATTGTCACAAATCCCATTGGAAACTTTCCCGAGTGTATTGGCATCTAAAGGGGCTAGTATAATTATGTCCGCCCATTTCACAAGTTCAATATGAAGCACAGGGTCTCCACGTCCATTCCACATTGACCACTCGTCTGAATCCCGGAAGAGTTTGACCGAAACGTTGCCCACCCTAGTAGAGCAAGCAGCGTCTGTTGTGGCTGCAGCTGGTGTGATGAGAGTTGATGGGTTAAAAAACTTCAACGAGGTCTCTGTAGGGATGATTCGGATTTCTTCAACGTGACCTGTTTCGACTAATCGTTGCACAATTTCAGGTATTTTGATTGCTGCAACACTAGCAGTCACTCCGAGCAAAACTTTGTACCTTTTGGGAGCGGCTTTGCTGGTAGTTGGAGGAGGAGCAAAACACCGTGCTGCGTTCTCCTGGCTTTCCATATCCGTATACTGTCTTGCTCGCGGAGGTGTGTCCTGACTAACAAAAGTTTGACCAATCTTTTACCCTGGATATTGTTATTTAGTTTTTAGTAAGTTATAACAGCATAACTGAAAGAAAACACTGAAAGAATTAGGGTCACTGCTTATTCGTCTGCTTATCAGCTGTATCATCCGCGGATAATGCTGGTTCGGTTGACGTGTAGCCAAGTTTATCCCAGTCTTCTTTGGCCATGAGCCCATTTTCCATACGACACTGAAAATACTGTTGTGCTTCAACACGACACTTGTCATTCACATGATCGTTTAAATTGAGACACATCATGTAGGAAACCATAAACTTTCGACACATGTTTTTCCTGTCCAATGGAAAACTTCCTTTTTCAGGTGGTGTTGGAGTAAAATTCTTCTGCCCGAAAGTCATGGAACTCATTTTGAAGCTTAGTCAAGGACAAATGTTTCTAACCTAAATTATTTGGTGAACTTGATTCAAACCATAAGCTACCCGGTAGTCCGGTCGCCGGTGCTTATGATCTGGTTGGTGGAACTTGGAGAAACGTTAATTTTTGTAACTGAATGATTGAAGAAGATGAGAACTCAACTTTCGCGCTTAAAAGTGTAAAGAGAAACCTAACCACCAACCACCGCATCTCCCTTTATTACCTCAAAGCATTTCTCGATCTGGAACGTTTTGAAGAGTTTGTTTCGAATTTCCAACAGATCGGACAGTAATGTCTTCCAGTCGCTGATCTTGAGTGGAGGATGTCTAAAGTTCAATAGATAAGTTAGGTTTTAGTAACATGACTTAACTACATTAACACCTAAAAAAGTATTAAAAGAAAGAAAGATGCTTTCTTACATTATAGACGCACTTTGGCAAATGTTGATTAGTAAATCTTCTTGCGAAGCCTGACTCTCATCCTGTGAGATCCTCTTCATCCTATCTACCGTCAATGAGACATGATACTTCTGAATCAATTGTACTCCTCTGAAGTGGGCCTGTACTTCTTCCAACAAGGTATGCAGGTTCTCCATGCTAGAACTTTTCTTGGCATAACCCTTTTCCGGTAGACAGGCTAAAATGGCCAAAACATTTGCGGTCTCTTCTGTGTTTTCACACTTATAGATGCAGTTATGGGCGAGTAACATCAATTCCTTGGCATCGGGAATCAAAGGATCGAACTCATCCTCATGTGAGGCTTCGAATATCTGTTAACCAGAAATTTAGCGTGCAATCGGAACCATCAGAAGTTAGATGAATGCAATGTAAAAATGTAAACCAGGCTTACCTTCAACACCCAGCTCAAATCCTTTGAGCAAATTGAAGTTAGATAATCGTTCAACAGCTGGAAACCGGATCCTTCCACTGAATTCTCACAATTTGCGATAAAAGGGAGGACGTAATATCGGAAGTCTGACACAAACGTTTCATCTGTGGACTAAAAATATAGAAATGAGAATCAAAGCAACTTGAACATTAAAACTTAACTGAAAACAGTTTTTTTTTCATACTTTGGATAGTAACAGGGCGATCCTCTCCATGTCCGACATCGATTTGAGTATACTTAGGGTCATGTCGTCCACCTGGACTTCATAGATGAGCGTCTCCAATGTATGTAGATCTTGAACCAAGGGTCGTAACTCCTAAAAAGAATGTGCGTCATCTGAATGCTGCTTAATGTCAATGTAGGAAGTGAAAGTCTTGAAATCATACCATAACATTCCTTTCAATCCCAAGCAGTCCCAGATCCAAAGCGTAGTTTATAATGCCGCTAAGACTCTCAATTTCCCTAATTCTTTTTTCGTACCAGATATAAATATCTTCCCGATTAAGTTCACACTCACTAGCACTTTGATTGAGAATGTTATCCGATTTCAAAACAAACTCATCACACCAATCCAAATTTTTTGAGGCAACGTCCTTCCAGAGCGTGGCGTTCCCTTCTTCATCCAACGTTGGTAAGAACTCCCTAAAGAATTCATTTGAAAACTGATCACTCAAGGACAAATAAAGGAAAAAGGTAACACCACTCACTTGTAATCATGAGGAGACCAAGTTTCTGGGAAACTGGAAATAACATCCAGGTAGTGAGCAGAAACGTCAGCCCAGTGATTAGTGAGAAGAATCCGAAGGCCATTTGTATCACAGTTTTGAGTCATCTCTATAGCTGATTCGATCGTATTTCGACTTCTCAATCTACCATAGGATTTACTGTTATAACGTTCTTCAACCATCCTTGGGCCGCCAACAATTTCCTATCAAATGCAAATCCGACATTTAGCTTTGAAACCCGTGTTTTTTTTTAAACAAACTTTCATACCTCATAGGTATCCAGGATGTCCATGAAATGGAGAAAGCGTTTTCGGTAGCGTAGTAGTCGGACAACTTCTGCATTGTCCACGTCGACCAGCGACATGTACTCTTCCTTTGCCATCTCAAGGTCGTCAGGCGTCCACAAAATAAACTTCCCTTTATCCTTCCCTAAATATTCCAAATAGAAACGGAAAATGGGGCGTTCATTCGAATCATTTTGCTTAAAGTTTTACCTTGACTGATGAGCACCGCGACCGTTAGATCTGTTCCCTTCAACCCAAACTTCAAAAGTTCCCTAGCAGCGTCGATGGTTTCCGGGACTCGATCCAAACACTCTTGGAGAACCCAATTCCGCTTTGTGATTTTAGCCTAAGATATTTATGCCGAGATAATAAAAAGTGATGGTGGGAACGGGTAATAATTCAGATGCAGCTATGACTAACCAGAAAATCCTTTATGCTATGTATAGAAACTGGGCTTTTGGTCCATTGTCGTTGATACACTAAATCTGGATCCAATTTGTAGAGTTTGGCTAAATCAAGTGCTTCCCCGTACTCCTCATGCTCAATCTTTCGGTAAAATAGCTCCTGAGGTGTTATGTTCCGAAGAGTAAAAATGCGATAGCTGTGGGTCCAACATGGCAGTTTCTTCCTCCGCTTCCGGGGAGGCCGGAATCTCTCAATGTCAGTCACCCAGAAGAGGATTTCATGAGAGGCAGATTTTAGCCAGGACTCTCCAGTTTCTGTCAGTTCTGAATTTTCACCATTGCTACCTTTCTGTCTGACTTCCGCTTCCAAGACGAAAAAGATTTTTTCGAATCGAGAGGAAACTCGGACAGGACTTTCGAACAATTCCGGCAAGTCCCCAAGCAAATTCTTGGATGGACAATCACAAATTGGAACTAATGTCACCGCTCCATTCGTTCTGGAGATGATGATACTCTGTAAGGAACAAAACACGTTGCAATAAACAGCATTTGAACAATAAAAATAATCAAAAAGCAGAGACTTCTAACACCTCTGGATGAGGTCCTCCTATGGGGATTTCTTTATCAAGGCCTCATAAGGAGGTTTAAGAACTCTTGGCTCTATTTTTAGAGTAATAGTTTTACCTCCTCGTCCCACCAGTTGATATCATAGGGATGGAACAGAAGATGATCCATTGATCGATGTTGTGATTGGTTGAAGGAACTCCTCCACCGGTAATTAAACCTTGGATTTGCGACGCTGTATTGGAACTGTGCCTTGAGGGGCCAAAGGAAACTCAATTTCAATGATGGAATTTTCCAGATGGAAATCGTCCCTGATACGTGAATTGCTGCCATTTGATTTCCGTTAGGAGAAAGGACCATTTTCATAATCGATTCCTAATAACCAGAAAAGTTAAGAAGAAACTTTAATGAAACAGTTTTAAGAATTAGTGAAACCGGTACCTGCTTTTGCTGTTTCGCCGTAGTTAACGTAAACGCCATTCTCCAAAGCCGCCTAGCATCCATCCGGAACTCATCTCCATCAACTGCGAAAAGAATTCTGTAGTATGGGTGATCCAATAGGAGACGCCATGCGGTAATTCCATGCTGCACGTTCGATTTCTAAGTTAAGTTAGATTTTAATTCGTCGAAACTCCTATATCACTTGACTTGAATCCTAACTTTACTTCAAAGCGGTTGTGTAAATTTAAATCAGTTTTAAATACCTCAGCATGAGACTCCTGAAGAAGTGATCCCGCGACGAGGATAATGCTTTGGGAATCTGAGTATTGTGCATCCGTCACCCCGAAAGGATAAAACTGTCGGAACGAGCCTTCATGGTGGTACTTCATTTCATCGGGGTTGATCTGCCTGAACGATTTTATAATTCCACGTTTGTCAACCGTAACCAATTCACTACAACTAAGAACGAATAGAAAAGTTGTTAAGAATAATTTCTGTTAGAGGAACAAGACTATAACTACACTTACTATGTAGTTTTCTTCAGCCTTTCTTCTACAAAAAACAGCCCAACTAATCCATGATCGATAGAAAATGGTAATTTAGCTCCATCGTCAATATTAGCTGTATCAAATCTCCGGACGGAGAACATTTGGGAAGCCATAATGTCAAAACAGACTATAAGGCCATTTGTAAAAGAAACTGCCAAAAGGGAGGAGTCTTTGGACCAAGCTAATTTCCGAAAGTTTGGAAACTCATCCTTTGGAACTAAAAATCAGATAATATTTGAATGATTGATTATCCAATCTTTTTAAACTCAATATCTAAATGTCACAACAGTAATCTGCTCACTATGGATTTTTCCAATTACAGAAGAAAAATTATCTCTGGATGACCTTGTTTCCAACATTGTATCCTGGAGGACCGCTATAATCTTCCCGTCTGAAGCAACAGCAAACAGCCATGATGGTCCAGCTGACTTGATCCTAAAATGTAAAGTTATACAGATGGTCTCTTTCTCGACAACTTTTAGTTAGGCCTTACCAAACTTACCATAAGGCAGTTTCGGACGGCGTGAAAGGTTGATTTCGAAAGAAGGTCGAGGGATTCAAGTAAGACAGTAGACCAGACTCGCAGGTAGACAGGGACGGAAATGGTGTAATTGCCTGTAAGACAATGGAATAATGTTAATTTTTATTGCAGACTAAAATAATAAATTAACCATAATGTGATTTTACCTCCTTGTCTTCACTCCACTCGGCGCAGCATATCAGCTCATACAGAATTGAAACTTCGGCTTCCATGATGCCTGTTAGAAATTAGAACGAATTCAGAAATTAGAAAAGCCCGTAAAAGTAACAGTCGTAATGTGCATGCAGTGAAGCTTTTAAACTTACCAAATTTTGAGGCTCAGGGTTCAACTGGGTAGATCTGTCAAAATTAAAAGTATTCAAGGCGCAAGGCTTCACAAAACAGCTGAAAGGAAAGACGGCAGCGATAGGTTCCCGGTACTTACACTTGAACCCTGAGCTTAAAAACATCTATCATCGAGAGATGGAAGGAGATGCATAGATGAATTAGCAGAGCTTCTTTCCCTAAAGGTCAAGAATTAATTACTATAATTCATTTATGGATTAATTTCTATGCATTTGCGATGTAATTTCCCTACACTGAATTACTACCTCTGTTTTTGTCTTTATTCGTCAGGTTGGTTTCCGAAACGTTTGAAAATTCTTTTGGATACCCCGAGGGAATGAGAAACCCGGCAGACTTTCATCTCATCCTAGGCCTACGAATAGTAACAAGAACAACCCAGAAATGTCGCCTTACAACATTCATTTTGTCACATTCGGGTTGAATCGAAACGTTTCGGAAGAGCAAAGTAGTCACTTAGATTACCCAATTAAGGGATTCGCATTCAACTGATGAAGACTTATTCGGAGGTCCTTATTTTGACTTCGGGTCTTCACCCATGTCAAATACGATCATTTGCCCTTCTCGTGAAAATACTTCCGGTAAAATCCAGCTTCCAATGCAGGATTTGGAAAGGTAACATTTTGAGATATGAAGATGGTTTGAGCCAAAGTTGACTGCTTCTTAGGAGGAGGGGGAGAAATGCTACTTGAAACTTTTTAAGGAGAACTTCCTCATCCTCTACTTTCACCCTTACTTTTTCTCCAGCCTTGACGCTAGGTTGTCACGCATCTTTAGAAACTTTCACAATGAAGTCCAAACTTATACTCAATAAAATTAAATGGAGACACACGGGGAACACCGTGGATTAGCAAGGCTGCAAACCCACGAATTGGAAAATCATCTTATCATCCTCAAGTTCCAAGCAAATTTAACGAAACGGGTAATCTACTAACAATACGAATCAAATTCTGGAGTACAACCAACCAACAGTTACTTGTAGAAGATGGTAGTTTTGGAAGAGGGCTGAAAGTCATAATGTTGGAAACATCATTTCCTCAGAATTCACAACAGGGCAAACAGGGATTTTTGGTGAATCCGATTCTAACCCTTATTTTCTTTTCCGTGCCTTAAATTCCAGAAATAGCTCTTAGCCGAAATGACCGTTGTGACTTGCAATAATCCTTGAAGACGTATCGTCGTAAATCTGTCACATGAAATGACGTCACATCTTCCTTTTATTTTGTATAAAAGTGAAAGCCAAGTCCCATTTGTATTGAAGAAGAAAGGATGCAGCCGCCATGAAGTTGTCGGCTCATTCCGATGTGTGAAAGCGAACGGATAGTTAGAAAAGGAACACAAACTTTTCCCCGTCCGTACATAGCTTTTTTTCCCAACAAGGGTTTGCGGATAAAAATGAGGAAATCCAGTTCCTTACCAGAAGCGTTTTACCATTGAGGCGAAAATGAGACAATAAAGATTGAGATCTCTGGAGAAACTGTGACAAAAGAAGGACAAGGAACTTCTATGAATGCAGCTACGCAGAAACGGCTACTTCCGCATAAAACTGCGAAGCAGCGTACTTTTGTTCGAATGTGGACAATGAACTGTTGTCAACAATATCCGAACATTTGATCGAACTTCGCTTCTGAAATGAAGGAATAATTATTGTCACACTTCCCATCAACGGGAATGCGTCACACAATGGTAGAATCTACAATCGTCTTGATTTGCATTTCCAGGAAATCATTTTGTACTGGCGACATTTCATTCTTCCTAAGCATTAAAATCCCCCGCTTCGTTCCATCTTCAAGAGCGTCACTTTATTTATGACTTTACCATCCTCCCGTTTTTAAAAATGGAAATAATTTTCAGCTTCCCTGTTTAACGAAACGGAGAGAGAATATGGAAATGTTGTAATTTCTTATCCCTACATCTGCATCGTTTTCCAAGGACTGTGCATTGTCGCTTAATATCCGTGATAAATGCTCAGAGATACTCCACTCCTCTCGCTCTATCTGAGAAACAAGGAAAACATGAAAGACCGACACGATAATAAATAGGCAACAAAATCTAGGGAAGACGCTTTTCGCTTTTGGGATGAGAAGACTTTGTTGAAATCTTTCTTTTGGCGTCAGCTCAAATCCAAGATTTTCAGAAGATATGAAGAGTGTGAATCTGACCATTTGACTGGATTCTCAAATCCTAACACTCAAATTTATTTCCAGAGGATGGTATTCGTAGCCTGTCATTGCTCAGGACACATCTGACTTCAGTTGATGCGTTGCATGGCTGCAATGTCCAAAATAATTAGGAGACCGTTCCGAATACGGTTAGAATTGGCACAAACTATTCTCATTTCTGAAAGTGTGAAACCCATTAGATGGAGAGAGGAGGAAGAAGTGGGTAAGATAATAGGAGATCTATGTATAAGTTTACACATGATCAGGGTCTTACTTTGAGCATTATATTAAAGCCTAATAAAAGAGGGTTAGGAAGAAGAAAAGGAAAAAGTGAGGACGAGGAGAGAACGGAGAAAGGGGGAGAAAGGAGGGAAAACTTGACGGAGATCAAGGAGACTACTTGGAAACGCTACCAAGTTTTTCTGCCTTTCTTCCTGGAGGAGAGTCGCTATAGACTTTTACTTGGGGCTGGTGGTGTTTTCTCTTATTGTCTCCCATTCCTTGATTCCATTCCGACTGCATTACACCACTCTTGGATTTTGGGTTCTCTCTCAGTTTTTGGGAAAGGGTGCGTGTGGCTGGTGAGGAAAGTAACTCGGGTTTTTAGAGGAAACATCTCGTCCAGATTCAGTTGGTAACATTATCCGCTTCGGTGCAGAACCAAAAGCCGTATGTGAGAAAAGGGAAAAAAATATACAGACTTAATTGACGTGGAAATATCACTTCTCACTTCAAACTCATACTTTCTCCTTCCCACACTTATGACACTCGTAATATTCTTTCCATCATCTTCTTTCTACCTCACGCATCTGAAGAAAAGAGCAGTCAAAAGTTAGTCAGAAAGGAAGGGAAAAAATAAAGGGAAGAAATTTAACGCCTTTAAAGTATCATCCCCTTTCTTTTAAGTCTTGACAAGTGGGGTAGCCACAACAGGGTAATTTCTCCTCCTTGGGAAACCTACGGAAAAGTTGTCCCGGAACAAAGAAGGAGTTGGCTAATGCATTCGCAGTAACTTACCAACAAAGTGAAAGCCCAAATGGTAATTCAAACTAAGGAGAAAACAGTGGAAACCAAAGTGAACGTCCAGAAACTTTCGTTTGTGACAAGCGGCAACGGTTCATCTTAAGCTGTCAGTAAAGTGGGGAGCACAATGGTGACAAAAGGAAAGTGTCACCGTCTTGAACAACTCATCTATATCATCCTAACCTCCCTCCTCATCACCATTTGCTTTGGTAAGTTTAAAATCATTTAGACTCAGCTTAATATACAGATTTTTACTTACGGCGCCTTATTTTTTTCTACATCAACCCCTTTACAGTTTATTTTCCACTTAGAGAACAAAGGATTCAAGTGTTTTTCTTTTTCCCGATGGCCATAAATAAAATTGTGATGTTAATGTAAAGGAGAAAGTCGGGAAGGATTTCCTTCTCCCAAAGTTGAAATTGTTCCGCTCTCACTTCTGACTGAACACAGCAAGTAATTACACGGCATGTTAAATTCTGGATTTATTTCTCACCAGTGGTGGTTTGGAGTTAAGAAGTTTGCTGAGGGGACTTTCTTTCCAAATTGTGACTTTGGAGTTTATTCAACAAAAAAAAATATTTGATCCCTTCTCGCCTTAATCTGAAAAAAAAACAATTGTGAGGAATATTTAGCTTCCTTTTACTTTATTGTTAAACCCATTCAGCTTTATTACCGAGTGTGTAGGAA
>Ga0194135_10000908_pt1 | contig 17307 bp, 7 predicted proteins | sample LitLau_LLRF_2013_FD_134024 | JGI IMG/M metagenome (GOLD analysis project Ga0194135, IMG submission 134024) | Freshwater sediment microbial communities in response to fracking from North America - Little Laurel Run_MetaG_LLRF_2013 (version 2) | ecosystem: Environmental > Aquatic > Freshwater >...
ACGTTAATAAACATTAAATTAGATCGTGCGTTGAAGCTTAAATCACGAGGAGACCTTTTTAATTATCCTTCACTTTGTTTACTGTTTTCTTGGTATCTTTACAGTAGAATTCTTATGACAGCTCAGGAATACACGAAGACATTCAAGAAACCGCGAGCACATGGTGAGCGTTTGGTGCTCCTACTGCTGCTGTTGCACAGTGCAAGATACTAATTACGAAAATGCGTCTTCGGGATATGTGTCAGTGCCAAAGGTTACTTCGTAGATTGTATTTGAAACTAAGTTTACGGATTATTAACTCTATAACAGATAGAGGAATCGGGCATTTCGTGGGTCAATTGAAGCCTGATAAACATTTTCTTTCGATTTCACTGTTTCACTCGCAGTCTGCGTGGTAAAAATATTCTGTATAAAACATAAAATCAACATAATTAACAAATATACTCTATATTTCTTCATTAAAAGCTTATCTCTCAACCAAAAAATGAATCTTTCTATGCTGTAATGATTATCGTCATTAACATACTGACCGCGATTTAAGATTTAATAAGAAACTATTTCTCGGAATCATTAAAAACAAACAAATATCTATGAATAAGTTGTTACGAGGTTTAAAAAGATTTATGAAGTGAGAAACAAGAAAAAAATACAGCTAAGAATGATTGCTTCTTGGAAAATAAGTTAACCCGTCGTTTACCTGTGTTCGTTACTATTACCTTCATTTTCCCACACAGCCCTCGTCAAGATCAATTGAGTACGAGCTAACTGTATTTTTTTGTCAACCGAATAAGTTATACATTCAGTCCAGAAAAAATACCAGAATTAATTTACTTTCTTAATTCTTTTATAAAGGTGTATTGGATCATTCATGCAATTATTAGCTGGTGGTATTTGACTCAATATTTTGTATAGTGCTGAAGAAATCTTTTTCTCACTCCATACGAATACAACCTTGCAATCAGGAGATGCTTCCAATGTGTGTTCATTCATCCAAGCGAGAGAATTCGAAACCATTAAATAAAAGTTTTGGACTACTTTTTCGCGTGTCTGGCTTATTGTTGTAAGATAGAATTCAGGGAAGGTTAGCCTCTAAGTTTTGAGTATTATATCGTTCTTACTCCGCTCGTCAAATTGAAAGGTACTAATTAGATTTCACGCAATGCCTAATTCTCTCTTTCTTTCTACGAAGAAAACGCTGTTCAAGCCACGAACTTTTTCTCTCGTCTTGTCGACCCTAGTCCGATTGATTATCCTACAGTCAGAATAAATTGAGTTATTATGAACCAATTTTTCTAACAACCATCTTCACCATCAAACAATCAATACTGCCAGTCGAGCTTTAAGAATTTTCTAGACAAGCTAATCTACACACACACATTTTTTGTCTTTTACAACTATTCATTATTATTATTATTATTATACCAACCATAGAACCAAAACACCTTTTCCACGTTGGCTTTTATTTATACCCGTCGAGTTATTTGCATTATACACTGGGACTGCTACTTATGGAGCGTATATGCTGACAACTTTTACTGCTTTACATTTAATTGTTTTGATTCTGTGAATGTATTCATTACGATTTAGGATTCATTCAGTTTCAGTGTGGGTCGATGCAAATTAAGTTCTACACCTGCATTGTATATAATTATCAGTATAGTCGGTATATGCTATTATTATATAGAATTTTATGTATAGCAAATTACTGTGCATTTTCTTCGAATACAAAGCTCTTTCGGTTGACAACAGATCAAAACTTCTCTGCTTGGTTGTCAATCGTAAATGCAGCCCGAAAATATCAGTGAAAGTAACTGGAAATCACCGAGCATGAATAATACATCAATACAAAGCTCTAATAAACTTTCTACCTGTAATCATTAATGAGACTAATAACATTGAAACTAATTTCAGCCGTTGTGAGTACTAAATAAAAGTTACTATAAATGTTTGATGCGAAAGTCAGTTCTTGTGAAGAATTAGAGTAATTTTTACTTGTTGCACTGTCAGGAGCTTAAAGATTAAACCCTGCTCACTGTTCTACGATAATCTTCTTTCAGCAAGATTAAAATTAACCCTCGTCATAATAACTTGACATCAGAACGCCAGTAGCTTCCTTTGAACATTTTAATTACCAATCTGTGTTACGTAGCAATTTATACGTACGTACACTTATATGCTTTCTTGTAAACCCAAATTAACTTGCTTTTCATCTGTTGTTCCACCCTTCAGTCTTATTTTCTATACTTTCTAAAAACTTGACAGCCGACAGGACTCCATCATGTAATCGTCCGTCTACAATTGTTCTCTGCTTTTTAGTGTGCTCACCCAACTATTTTACGATATATGAGCAACACATGCAATCAATTCACAATATTTTCTCTATTATTTACTTCCTAATATTTATTTTACTCAAGACATCCTGTGTAGTTAGGATTGAGGTGCAAAACAATGTTTCTCGGAAGGAACTATGCTTCATTGAGGCCATTTATTAAGCTGTCCTAATATGCCCCAGTATCCATTTAACTCATGTGAATTTGTTGAATATTTGGTTGAAAGTTTTAGAGCGACTCAGTCAGATCATCACTTATTGAGTTGGTGCCTCATCTAACTAATCTCGATTCACCTCTTTAGCAGACAAGAAAGCAGCCGGATGCCGGAAACAGCAATCAATAAGTCAGACGTACTCACAATCAGTCCTCATTACAATGATTGCAAGGTCAACCAATCCATCAGAATATTTCTGAGTATTCTGGGCATCTGGATTTCTGAAATGGTAATCAATCGAGCGAAAATGAATTGTCTAAATGGTGGCTTAACCGTTTGAGAATCATAATATGACAGAAAATGGATTGGCTTTATTATTTGCTAGCCGGTAAATTTTTCATCACAAACTACATTGTATCATTATTATTCCCATCGACTTGTGTTATGTATCATAAGTTGTCATTCTTCATTCAACTTTCTCAATAGTAAATTCAGACAGCTATATTTCTTGTTTGAGTGCAGTTTAGGTAAACAGCTTTGTCTTGCACATGCACACTTTAATGTCGAACACAACTGGCTTCTCATATTTGGAAAAAGTTTCGTGAGCACACACTGCTGCTTCAAATCTGTGTGCGTGTTTCACTAAAAGTCAACTTTAGCAAGCGACAAAGTCATTCAAAGTAACAAAGCTTAAATACGTAGATATCCTCCTGTCTCGTGTAGAAATCCATGAGTGTTATGATTGAAAGAGTTTGTTGAGATTGACTGATGAACGGCGGAGAGCAATTTTGACATATTTCATATTCACATCTTTCCTATAGCTTATTCGTCCACACTATTCTTCGTTTGATTTCTGTATCCTTGTCAGTCAAAGGCTGCACACAACACATCGGTCAAGGGGAGCAATAAACTAAATACTTAACAATAAATAGCTTAAATAAAGCCGATAAATTATTTAACCCTTTACTATATACGTCAAGGAATCTCGAGGAGCATCTGACTTACTACAATATTAGATTCCACTCCGACTGTCAAATTTGACAATCTCAGACGTGTATTGTTTGGTTGTTTGTGGTTTTGTACTGAAGAAGATGATGTAAATAAATCTGCGGCTGGACTCAATACAATATAATGTCTCAATAGCTTGTGGGTTGACTTCTTACACAATAATAGATACGTATACGCATTGTCGGCTTCTGCTTTCTGGTCCTTTCACTTTGTTCTCATATCTGCTTTCTTTTCTTATAGCCCGTTTGACATGACTGAAATATCCCCTATTTAGGCAATTTAGACACACATTAAATAGTATTCTCATTCCACTTCACTTCTTGCAAATAAAATAATACGCTCAATTTTGTACGCTTCAGTGAATTAATAGTAACTGCAAGAAGTTAATATGAATAAGGCTCGAAATAGGAAAATGTGATCCCTTGAACTGTTGTTGAATGTAGATGAATGAAATGAAACCGCATCGTCGCGTCGGTGTGATACATGACTGCGATCTGGTTTGAAGTATATTTTACTTTAATACGCTTCAAATGAATTTCAAAGATGGTGTTTTAGAACTTGGTTTTGAAATACAAGAATGCTCTATCATCGACCAGTGACACATCTGGAATCAGTCACGCTACGTTGTGTTATTCTGAGTCTTTTGCTAGCGACTTAATAATGATGATATGCTGAAATTGATCGAAAAGAAGACTCGCGAAGCAGTAGAGAAGAATGAGACTGAAACGGTAGTGTATATGTTGTTTTAGGTAAAGCGTAATCACGAAGGGAGGTCAGAACGAGCTGCACTTCTGACTTCTTCGACAATTTTGTTATCACAAGGCGCCATCACCCTCATTAAACGCTACTGTGAGTCCACGCTAAGTTTAACTTTTCACATTCATTTTGTAACAATCTCATTTCTTTGTTTCACAGCTTAACTTCATAATTTAGATGTGAACGATAAAGGTCATCATGCCACAATTATTAGGATGAGCCCACCATCCGAGTTATAAATAGTCATGTGAGTGACTTCATTTTTAGTTAACGCACTCATACACTTGCGTTTGACTTCGAGAATTCCATGTTTCCATTCGAGACAACGGCTTCCTGTTCCTATACACTCTTGTAAAGAATTTTATAATTGGGTTCTAGAATGAACCGGCTAATTGTTCTCTTTTATGCCACTTACCCTACGTTCTCTATCGTCTACGTGATAATGATGACTTTTCAGACATGAAATGCAAAATGGAAATGTGCATCTGTTTCACGAACATGCCAAAAACTATTACGCTTAGACTCATATTATTCTACTACTTGATGATGATGATGGTGCGGTGTATGGTGCCGGTTGCATGAATTTCATCCTCTTTCTAATGTCAACGTTTATTCTCGTAATTAAAGTTCAGATTTGACAGCGAAAAAATCACAATTATCATGTCATTATGATTTCTTTTATTCTTATCGTCAATTAGACACATTTGTTTGTTGACAACACTATGTGCTCATGGCTCGTCATGATACACTCGCACTCAGTTCCTGCGATTAAATGTCTCCCATTAAAAACATTAAATTTGCATTTGCCATTCCGACTTTTACATGGAATTTCAAGCTTTCCATTTTTCTTTGTCTTCTTGCAGATTAATATTTAACTCTAATCTCATAAGTGATTATAAGTACTGGATTTGTATCTTTTTTGTTAATTTACATTCTAAAAATTAAATTCTAAGAAGTAATTGCTAGCTGATAGTAATTTGCATTCGTGAATCTTTATTTATACCAATCTAAATGAAAAATCATCGGAAGTTAGAATGCCAGCCCCTAGCGCAATTTCTGTGCATTATTTCAAGCAAAATCAAGATTCCATTCCATTCACCATTGCTTGAAAAATGTTTTAAATCACATAGCTGTTGATTAAACGTCAATTAACAAACCGCAAACTGCTTCACGCTTTACCAAAAATCTTAAAAAAGGCCCACATATTTAAAGTAGCAATTAATTGTGACAGGTCTTCAAGAGAAATTGCATGCATGCGATGCAAAGAATAGTACGGGACGATTATTATTCAGCTGTTTGCTCATTATCTAAAATTATTTTAGGGATCGAGTGGGCGTGTCAGTAAATCACACTTAATATTCACTCTCACTTCTAATCTCATTATTTAGAAGTGTATAGCCTTTGCAGCATCAATGTATAGCAAAATCCTGAAAAATATGCCAAACTGTCCAAATTTCCTTATTGTTGAGTACATTAAGGCTTTTAAATAAAACCTACAATAGTTTGGCTTTAAAGAGATTCTAATTATGGTCATTCACGAGTATCGTCCAAGATGATGAAATTAGTGGTTACACTGTTAATTTATTGTGACTAGCATAATTGGGAGGATAATTTTACAGCGATGATAAGAAATTGATGGGCAATTTGAACAATAAATTACTCCTGACAATTGCAGTGGACAAGCTCAAAAAGGTTTTCTTCGAATCTCCAATACATAATTCATGCAAGTGTCGTCCTTACATGCATAAGATATACGGAACAGAGTTTGATGCATTGAAGAAGGTACAAAGCTAATCTTTGATAGTGATAAAGTGTACTGTGTACTATAAACACTGAATGTATAAGATGATCACAGATCAGTCAAATTGGCTACATGCAGTCAAAGTCTAAATACTAATCGGCATGCATCATGTAGACGTGCAGATTTTGCTTAAATATTTTTCAGCATTAAATAAACTTTCGTGCTGACCTTAGAGGCAAGCTAATTAAATCTTGGATACATGATTATGTGTATATCCGGGTGAAGATTTGTTCAAGCGTGCAAAGATACGAGTACAAGAGTTAATTTTTCCCTATTTGTTCAAAATCACAAGCAGCTATTAAGCATACAGTGTTTTTACACATGCTGCTTGACATAAATATTAATCCCCTGTAAAGAGGTACGTATGGTCTGTATTATCGTGAGATTCTTCGACTTTTTGCGTAGCCTAATCAGATGTTCGACTTGTATCTTGTGTGTTGCTGACCAATTTGCAAAAGGTATTTGCATGCGGTTTGTATGAGTGACCATTAAGAAGGTCGTCCCATGCCGTGTAAATGTGGAATTTGCTAATGGTCCCTGGTATAACACAAGTTGTGGATAATAATATTGCTAATTCACTATTTCCTTTTCTCAAACTGTTGAACGGATAACGGATCGCCAGAAGTTCTCGTGTAAGCTATCTGCTTGTGGTCGTTCGCTTCTCATAATCATTTTACTAGTGCAACTGTTGGCTGTTGGGAATATTATAATATTGTATTTTTGTGGAAGTAACTTGTTTATACACAACACGAGCTTCTAGTTTTACTCACATCCATAGAAAATTATGCAGAAATATAAAGGAATTATTTTAATCATAAAAGCGAGTGTGAATCTTTGTGAAGAACTGACAACCAGCCTCAGTTTAGTCTAAAAAGGTGTTTGCTTACACAAATATTTTTATATCTCTTTACACTGCATATATTCTAACAACAAGCGTATTTTGTAAAAAAATACAATTACATAAAATGCAGTAGTATAAAGTAAAAAATACAATTAAGTGATTGCTTATGTAGAAGCTGTTTGGTTGTATTTTCCGTGAGCTGTGAATTTAGAAGGGTTTAATCATATATATAGTATTTAGATCTGTGTAGTTCTATAAGCACACTACTAGTTCTTAGGAACATTTTCACACAGACGAATTGTAATAAGTGGTCTGGGTCGTAACACAACGCGTTAATTTTACAATGTGCTAATTGAAATACATTTAGATAAAAGTAAATAATGGACGATTTTAATATATTATTAAACTCTGAAGAGGTCAAAATCTATAAGAAAGGATAATTTAGCTCAACTTTTATTAGTCCACTTTTACAGAGTGTTCATTAGAAGGCTGCAATCCAGCTTGCCTGTAATTTAGGAAATTTATATGCCAGAGTACAAAGGAACTTTCGAAACACTTCATTTTGTGGCATGCCGTTTGAAAGAAAGAATCCACATGCTCGCTTGAAAAACATGTTCACACTACCACGAATCCCGAGAAGTATATTCAATGAAAGGATACACGCAAAGCAGCCATGCAAGCAGGATATGAAATGTGAAATGATAGTCGATTTAACACAGAGAAATGATAATGTACGGAGTAAATTCATTAGACATTTAGTTCAAATGAGTTTTATTGTGTGAAAGTGTCATGCAATGAGACTAGAAACGTGGAATTGATAAACGATTTGACGTACACGGAATACCGTCATATTATATATATAATGTGTTTTGTATACTTGTTCCCTTAAGCTTGATCCTTTATTCATCTTCTTATCATCACAGCTATTATTATTGCTTGCATTTACGACTATTATTGTGACTTTGATTCTCGAAACCCACATGTCAGTTCATAATACTCCATTTGGTCTCACTATGTCCTAAACTACAATACTAGTTACACCATTTAGAAATTGGAAAGATCTGCGAGTAGCTTAGTTTATTAAAAATCCCTTCATTTCACCATCCCCAAATACCCTTTCATTATTCTCACCAGCCTCACAGACTAAAAGGAGCAGGAATAATAAAACCGACCCGAGCTTAACAAAAAAATGTCATCTTGAATGTCACAATTGCTATGAAAAGTCGGATTCTTTTAACGGTTCAATAGCTCCGGAATCATTTTACGCATACAGAAGTCAATAAAATGGAGAAAAAGTGCACTCAAATTATTTTTGGTGCTACACTTAGCTACACATATCACATATTAATCATGAATGATACATTCTCATAACTTATTTATTATACTCGATCAGACGACCGTCTTTTATGACAATGTGTCGTATTTATTACAAATCACCTTCTATTTATAAGAATCCTGCTCTTCCCACCTGAGGTATTAGGCCTCCTATTAATTGAAACCCTATTAATGATCGATGGAATATCATGATTTGTGTAGGTCTACTATATATACCTTTCTCCCTTTAATCTACCTTTACCTTTAATCATTTGCCTGAGCATATCGATCTCTAATACTCAATATTACTAACAATAACTAGGTACAGTTGTGACTATTCTAGTGTGAATAAAGTAATGATCTTTTGAACCTATATAGTAAACTGAATCACTGAACCTCCAATCCTTTCTTGTTACAAGTGATTAATTAATCAAAGAATTACACACACACAGACAACACAGTCCAGCTCAACTTGGAATCATTAAGTGGTGCGCTTTTAGGGTCGGTGAAGTCTAAAAAGTTCATTTGATATACAGTAAACTAGTTATACCAGTTATACGAAGCAAATTATGAGCCAATAAAGAAATGCACCTAATACTCACACAGTAGCCAAATTACTGGGCTAATCATTGTTCAATCAATCCAATCCATTTCACCAAACAGCCTCACGGTCAGTATTATATTTTTATCTCAATATTCAAATTTAAAGCAGTAAGTCATTTTTGCACTCTTGACATCCACGAAATCAAGCCAAGGGAATTCATTATTATTGAGTTAACTGTTGGGTGATAACAATAATAATGAATTAATGACTGAGGAGTCGCACACATTCAAAATAATGAAAGTAATGAGCCTGTATATATGGAGTCATTCTCTGCTGCTGCGTGTGAAAGGTTGCGTAAGGGAGAGTATATATAAACAGTGTGTGTGCATCAATTTGATGGAAGCCAGGTGCTCGACACAAGAAGTATTTTCTTTAGTGAAAGATTTATTAAAAGAAAGAGAGAAGATAGTATCGTCAAACAGGACTGTTGAAGTACCGTCAGCGATCTCAAAGATATAGACAGAGAGACAGAATATTGTAATGATGATGATGTTCCCGTGCTGACTGTGAGGTGGGTTCCCTGTGTCAGTCAAGAAGACTGTCGGGGACAAGGAAAGAATTTACCTCCAGCTCTCTCATCTCTTCTTCTGTGATGGGCTTCGTGTTTGAAGTAATAGTTACGTTCCGTTTAATAATGTGAAAAAGGTAATCAAAGGGCTGGAGGCTCACATTAAATCCCTTGTTTAATCCTCATTTAAAGTCTCTTTTATTCGTAAAATCTTCGTTTATGTTGCTTCATGAGCATCCCCGCTGTACTCTCATGAAACCTGATCCAACTTCAAAAGAGATTTCTTACACACATACAGAAACTGATGATGATGGTAGTAATGCTTGTTACACAATTATATTATCTCCTTGCAAGTGGACACCTTGTCGAGAAGTCATTCTCCTGTTTTAATCTTTCCTTTTATGTCCGCTTATTATAACTTTCCATGGAACAGAAGTTGGAAGTGACTTACACCATACAAATGGCATGTTAATTGATGCTACACTTGCAATTAGTTGGATATCTTATTGAACGGAACACGTATTTAACATTACAATTAAAGGTTGCATTTAAGCACATTTATCAAGGGAGTATAGACGTATAAGATAAATAAAGAGACTTTATAAGTACATCCTTAATTGATATTTTGCCAGTTGTCAGAATTTTAATTCCGTTAAAGTGGTACGTGCTTTGCTCACTTTCTCTCTCCTTATAGGATTTTCAAGCGAGCTGATTCATCTCAAATTGATGGTTGAATAATAATCTCATTATACAAATAAATGTTAATGACTACTAAAGATGCAAAATAGTTTGGAAATTCATCTGTTGACCCCTCCTCCGCTGCGTTTGGTTGAATTTTATACATCCTATAACTTCTCAAAGCCAGCAAGTATAGACACATATCGTTGTTGGATGATGGCAAATAAATAATTACTAAGGTTCTCAGTGACGACTTAGTATTTTTGCCCTTCCTTGAATATTAATGACAGTTGTCCATTCCTCTAGGGAATAATTATCATGTGATAGTGGCCTCAAACTGAACCTATAACTTTATCACTATTAAGCATCCTGTGCACACATATAAAACACACTTGCTTCATTCGCTCTTTTTACCAACTCATCCATCTTTCTCAGGCGGAGAAGAGTATATAGAGTGGCCGTTTATATAATATCATATACTAAAAGTCTTTAGTCTCTCTCTCATCCCTGCCACGCTCTTCTCGACTTAATTATATGGGTTAGTTAAATGAACACAGACGTCATTTCTGGTTAAATTAGATGGAACAAATCACCCTCTTTATTGCTCTGTCATGGTAATTACTAAACTAAATGTTTATATATTTCACTCATAATTTTTCTTGAATATCTTCAATTTTTATTATACGTCGCATCATTAACAGAGGCCATTACATCAATGGGGAAGATTAGATTACACTCCACACTCCTTGTCGTCCTACCATGTTCATCTTATTGATACTTGATACTTTTTAATGTTCTTCTGAGGAAAAATGTTTGTCCATACAAATTACAAACTAACTAGTTAATGTGTTACTATATTGCTGCGAAAATTATCCAATATATCTTTCTACTTCTCATGAGACCTAACCCGTTGTTGTGCTTTGGATACTATACACATATGTATATGGAGATTAATAAAAAAGTACACCTTTTACATCTTCACTCACAAACAAGAATGGAGATTACAGGACTGTGTTTGGTGTGGTATGTTGTAACTTGTAGGGAAATGAGTAAGCAACATTAACTATATAATCTACTTGAAAGGAGAGGAAAGAAAGATAAAGATGCCTTCCTTGCATGAATAAAAGCACTTGATTCCATAACTTGATAGGAAAGGAGAAGACCTTAGAAATTAGAAATGTCACAAGAGAACACATGGTGAAAAAGTTTTGAAGGAAAAGCCACCCATGGATAAGTTTGACAAAAAGTACAACACACATGCAACCTTGCACGTGTTGAGTTTTGATGTTCATATATCCATCTGCCTTCCTAAACATAATATTCGTGTTTGCACTAACCCAGTAAATTGAGGAAAGTTCAATTTTCTCGACGCTGGCTGGATGAATAATACAAGAAAACTATGTGAAAGGGGTGAATCGAACTTGTAGCCTTAGTGAAAGACTTTTACACAATTGGTACAAACAAGTTATACAATATGCGCTGCAAGATTTCGGGATATCTGAATTTCCAATTTATGATTTTACGCCATATTATTTCAAAATTTCAAAGTAATTAAAGACTGGACACAGATTAATAATTGCTTTTCTGCATGCACACCACATAATATGCACATTCAATGCACAATCGTGTGTTGTAAAATACTAGTAGAGTATTTCTAATTAAAAGGAATTTCACTTTCTCTTCTTGCGAGCAAACGTAGATTAAGCATTAGCCAAATTTCAAGACATTTAGTAGAGAAACACGAAAGGGGAATGATTAGCGAGATTTACATATCATCATGTGAAAGTAAAGTATAAGAGTCAAGAGTGTGTGTATGTGTGTGTGCTTGTGTACGTGTACTAGGTGTGTGTTTGAGTTGGAAGTGTAAGTTATCGTGCAGAAGGTTAGAACAACTTGGAGCATTTAGAACAAAGGATAGAGTTTGCCGAAAACCTAAAAGTGTTTAGGTTTAGTGGCAGTTAACTAGCGAAAAAGGTGTGTACGAGTAAAATTGCAAGTGGAGTGGAATTCATGTCTCCTGTGAAAGAACGTGTGTGTTTTATGCCTTTATTACATCGTCAACCGTATGGCCTGCCTTAAATACCTTCGGTTTCTCTTTCTCTAACTCTCGCTACACACATATACTTCGTTCGTATACAACAAACTCATACCCATATATATACACAGAGTACTCCAAACTACAACTTAATCCATCCTTAAGAGATGATTAAATGGAAAGGAAATGAGCCAGAATATTTCTCTCAGAGAAATGTGAAATGCGTGGAATGACTGGAATTGATTTGATAATGAGTTATATACCACCAAGGTGTTCACTCCCTCATTATGATTACATTCTCTACCCTTTCTGGTGTGTTCAATTTGCATTCTTTCGCTTAATTTAATCTCTTCATTTCCTTTTCTGCTTCCAGAACAATAACTTCTTCTTTTCCATCCTATTTAGCACAACGATCTTTTATATGTATTATTACTTTAGCCCTGTTTCTCGCACTTCTTTTCCCTATCTCTTCTTACCAAGGAAGTTATTACTTGGATATTAGTATTTCAGAAATAATAAAAATCTTTCACCCACGTTGCATGCCACTTTCTTCTTTCTTCAAGTTTTCCCTATCTGAATATTGTACTCAACTGCAAATAGTTCCAGCATTATTATTATTGTTGAATTTAAATGTCTATAGTTTGTGATAAAAGCAGTGTCATATCTTTTGAGGGGAAACTTCCATATCTGTGAGGCAATTGAATGCAATAAGAAGAGAGAGGAGCTACTACGTGGGAAAGGAAAAGAGGGAGAGTGAGAAACCAATGTCCTACACCAACGAAGCCTCTAGGCTGAGAATTCACAGAGGAGGCTGATTATTATTAAGTCTCTCTCTGTTTTTTCAACCGGTGTTCGAAATACGGGAAAGTTGAGACTACGACGTCGCGTTGAGATACTTGTGACTTCTATTTGAACAGATTCTTAGTCAAATTTAGTATATATGGATATCATTTGAAAATTTAAACACATTAAAATACAACTGACATCTATAAAATTATATACATAGTATACATAAAATAATTATTATAAAATTATAATCAAAGGAGCTAAAAGCGAGTTGAATGGTTACAAAGCGAGAAAATAAATAGAGAAACATATTTTTTGCAGGGTCGGCTGAGTTTGTAGCCGTATTAAGGGTGCTACAAAATAGAAATAAAATTAGTTTTGTTAAAAGGTCTTTAAGGGGGATTAGGGATATTAGGATGAAACCGGTAGGCAATAAATAATAGACGTAACTACTTCATAGCGCATTACGCATTCAAAGTGCCATAACAAAGATGAGAAATGTTGTATATATGGGAGTATATGTTTAATGTGTGCCGTCGACATTTGTCTATTATGTTGAGAGAGCAGGAGTGCAGTGCAGCTACTGATGATGTAGTCAATGGCACATAATACACTCTCAGGACAAGAGAGGAGGACTATTATATTATTATTATTGGAAGCGAGTCTTAATTATGACCCATCCACTTCCATTGGTAGCGACCCCATTAAATTGACCGAGAGACAGAAAATGATGAAGAGCCCCGTTGTTGCCCGTCTACTGTGAGTCCCTATAGGAGGAAATAAATGGGGAAATCTCAGGGTACTCAAGTGTTCATCTATTAAGTACACTGTGTAATAATTGAATTAGTTTCGAGGACAAATAGAACTGGTACACTTACAATATATACACACATATACTTGGTATAGTGTATGTGTGTGCAATAACAAAGCATTTAGAGTTCACATAGAAGACGCGCATGGAAGTCATGATGAACAGCTTCTCCCTAGCTTTGTATTTGTATATATACAGGGACAAATAATAATGTTATAGTCTCATTCTTGATTCGTCTATAAGTGGAAGTGTCGGGTATTATATTGTCAGCAAATCTGATCCAAATTTTATTTCACATCATCCACCCTGATACTTATCTTTGAAAGGGTTCTCCGGCTCCTACATGTACACATAGTTAGCTCGACCAGCAGATGGGTTAAATTTGTTACTTCTGAATGAACACCATTGCACTTCCACCTATCCCAGGAGCAGCTATAAACGGATCTTTTGATTCCATTGAATTATTCAGTGAATAGATGAGAACATTCTTCTTTACATGTACTTTACGTTTCCTCACTCGATTTAATTCACCCATTCAAAAGAAAACTCACACTATATACTATCTATGTGTATGTGTGAGTGTGCTCTGAATGAGATAAGTTTCCTTCAAAATGGTGACACAAGATATTAATAAGCGATAATGCGAACTCACAAAGGGAGGAGAGTGTGATGATTATGATGACCATAATTATCACCAAGTTACAAGGCATGTCCAATTCCTCCCGGTTCCTCGAATGAAATGACTCGTCCGGAAATGTTTTCATTATTATTGTGCTTTCGTTATGTAACGAGTATATACTCATAGTAGATATATCCATGAACCAAATACATTTATGTAGCATGTGCGTGTGTGCAACTTCGACCGAAGTAAATCTACAGAAACTAACTAAAACTATATAAGCATAACATCTATACTTCACATACACATTATGCAATTTCCTTATTAATATCACTACGCATACATTCATACCAAGCGACTTGTAAAATCATCAGCTAAAACGTCTCTGTCGGTTGCGATAATTAATTATTACATGATTGGGCAGTGAATCTTGAGATTTGCAAAGTGACACATTGGCAAAGTATGACACATTGGGAGTCGTTAAAGGAAATACGAGAAAGAGAGATCAGTGCAGAAAGCGCAGAGAGAGAGAGAGAGAAGTCGTAGTGGAAATGAAGCGTTGAAAGTTCACATCATGGAAGAGAGTCTGAGATTTTTCCATTAAGTGGAGATTAGTTGATGTAGTTGGTACAATAATTTCTGAGCATAAATGATTCCCTGGCAGGAACAAGAGTGAAAAAATCGGTTTTATTCACTTCTACCGGATCTCGTCGGCCCCATTGGAGCGGAGTTGGTACAAACGGGCGGAGAACTGGTTTTCAGGCGGAGCTCATGCCTCGTGTGAAACAAACCCAGCTCCCCCACCTTTACACTGATACTTAACTAACTCCTCTTCATTTTATATCATTAATATTATCATATGCTACCCACACTGCTTCCTATCCTCTTCTTCTTCTCTCCAGCTCCTTCTTCCTCAAGATTATTATTACCTGATCTCTCTCTCGCAGCTCCTGTTCTTCTTCTTTTTACTAAAAGGCTACCACCAGCCTTATATTTCAATGAATGGACCAGTCTCACTTAATTAGTAAAATACATATAAACTCTTACACAGGAGGAACAAGTCTCATTTAATATGCGAGGAGGCATCATCAAACGGAGAAATCACACGGTCTATTGTAATGGAATTGTTGCATTTAAATAGAAAGGAGTATAATTGACTCTCCAATTAATTTTCACTTAAAGTTAATTCCTCAGATCTCTAGCTGATTGTGAGTTTAAAAGTATCTTATTTTCTATCGTATCTTTTACGAGTATCTTTTATATAATGATTTGGTCTAGTTTCGTTGATGAATATGTATCCAAAATAATTTATAAATAAACTGAATATATTTATTTATACATAGTAGATCTACATGCTCAGAATGAGAAACGCGAGTGTGGGTTGGATTAGTGTTAAGACAAGATTGGTGGTTCCATACGTATAAGTATTAAAAGAAAGCATGAATGGGTCTGTAGTTAGTAGTGTAGTTGATACAACTTCATATCTTAATTCTGACACAAAAATCGACTGAAACGACCTTTCCTATCTAATTCAATACTAATCATTGTGGAGTAGAAGGGAAGTTGTAGACGAGATTGAGTGTTCATAAAAAGGCAGGAATATCTTAGCTAACGCAACAAACACAAATACACACACACATACACGGGGCAGAATAAAAATGTCTTCGTACCTTGGCAGTATATTATTATTATGTGAAGTAAAAATCCATCAGTCGGATCTCATTTACGCATGTGAAGAAGTAGGCAGAGTAGTGTGAAAGAGTAGAGAAATTGGTTGGTCTCGGTTGGTGAATCCCGGAGGACTGGAGTGTGGGGTTAATAATGATACGATGATATTCAGGAAAACGGGAACTTGGTTTCGATACTCTCGGAGAGGGAAGAGAGGGTATCATATATCACATCCTTCTGCTCCTCATAAAACTATTAAAACTCAGCCCTCCCCAATATTTGTCATCTAATCATCTTCTGATCCTCATCAAGTGAGGAAGTGCTCCTTTGCATTGCGAAACCATTTGGAAGAGCCCGATACAATTTATCCACGCACCTAATACTACTACTACTTCTTCTTCTTCTGTCCGAAAGAAAACAATTGGTAGGGAGGTCGGCGATCCTATGTTCTAGCAAATATTGTGTGTAAGAGCATAAGGTAAACTCGCTGCTTCTATCCAAGTTATAAAGTGGCACGACCACCAGTACCAGCAACAGCAGCAACAGCAAAAGTACCAGCCACATAGCCCAACAAGGTTTTTCTCCTCTCTTGAGGACTCTTAAAGACATTTGCACTACTCCCAACAACTCCTACTGACGACTACGACTTCTCCTCAGATATTTTCTTGTGAGCCAAGACGCAAAGAGTGAGCAGTTCTATCTGCGAGACCCAAAGTGTGAGTCAAGTCAAGAAGACGAAAGACTCGATAGCTTATTGCTAAACAACTTTATCAGCGAACCACAATACAATGAAAATATCAAAAGACAATTTTCAAAGTACTTTGATTACTTCATAAAAAAAATTCAAGCTCCTATTTTAAAAAAGCTAAAAGCTCCAAACAAAGTGAGACACGGATAATTATATAGAAAACATAATTTCAGTTACCCTGTGAAATTTCCCGAACCTACCACCAGTAAAACAGTTCGCTATAAACACTATTGAACAAGCAGCCGAGTGAATTGGTAAATTGGCAAAGAGAAGTATATACCACAAATAGTCTGAACAACAGTGTTTAGCAACAAGTTTAGATCAAAATAAGTCATATACACAACAACTCACTCCAAATTCGGGAGAAAGAAGCGATAAACTGCTAACATATAACAAAGTAAGTATATAGTCGACCAGAAAGAAATTACAGCCCTTACAAACTAGGCGAGAGAAAGAAAATAAATTATTTATCCTCTGCTAACTCGCAGTGAACACACAGACATTTCATTATACTTCTCCTGTGCAGGGGAATTATTGTTTGGCTTCCAAAGTATAAGTGACTATACATAGACTAGACAACTTTGAAATTAAATTAGAACTTACAATATAAGTGATTCGTCCCTACAAATATAAATAATTGGCTTCG
>Ga0194135_10000909_pt1 | contig 17283 bp, 13 predicted proteins | sample LitLau_LLRF_2013_FD_134024 | JGI IMG/M metagenome (GOLD analysis project Ga0194135, IMG submission 134024) | Freshwater sediment microbial communities in response to fracking from North America - Little Laurel Run_MetaG_LLRF_2013 (version 2) | ecosystem: Environmental > Aquatic > Freshwater >...
AGAAAGTTGTGATGAGGAAAGCACGTATGCGAAGTTCGACGCGACTTGTAAATCTGTAGTGAATAAACAAAAATCATGAAATGGACAAGTCGACGTAATAAAAGTGTTTCGAAATTTAAAAATCGCGCGTCGTTAAGTTACTATTGAAGGGTGGGCGTGTAGTTTTGTTTGTTGTTAACTTCCATTGTTTGGTTCGGCATTCATTGTGGTTGAGAGTTGGTTTCATCGATAATAGAAGTGAATGTGACATTGACACGGCTCGTCGTTAACTAATACATGAACAATGCATTGTGAAATAGATAAATCTTTTGTATACAAGTAGTATTATTAACTATGATCCCGTAATTAAAGAAAGCAGAGAAATGCTCTTTGGAGTTGCAGGAGATCTTCACCTTGCAGGCAGCGGAGGCAGTGACTACTTCCAAATAGCTTTGAAACAATGTGATCCTAGTGAAAGCGACTGTTATTGTTCGATAATAGAGTCTAGTTTAATATTTCTGTACAAAAATATTCCATGAACTGACAAAACAGTTTTCGCAATGACTTTAATGACTATAAAGAAACCTTTTACGATAAGACAAGTGATGATAATGGAGATGAATTCAAATTGTATGTCTTTTAATTACTTGTCATCAAGTGATTCATCATGTTGCACGATATTTCATTGTACGCGTATGCCTAAATATTGTTATTGGTGCGAAGAAAATCTTTAAACGCAAGGAGAAAGTTAAAGTTACTCGCAGACTTGGACTTGTTATTAATTGGATTGATACTGTTTTAGAGTTAAAGCTACGCGTGTTTTCATCCCATGGACAAAATGAACAACAGTGAGAAGAAAGAACACGGTAAATCGAGTTCCAAGGTGAGTGAGATTCTAAATCTCTATTGGTTTTGTGAACAATACTCTGGAAGATATTTACCTATTTCTTCTTCATTAAAAGTGGCAATTAAGAAAGTCATTTAAGAAAACCTTCTTCTACGGTCAACGGTGAACTCTATAAAGAAACTGAAAATGGATGTTTATGGTGGTGATTGGTAGGTAGCTAGTCTGTTTCGAAATTCAAGGACAGAGTTCAGAGTCTGCAAATGTGCTTTTACGTGCTATATAGGTACAGCTAGACTTCTTGTACTTTGAAGGCTCTACTGGGGTATTGAGATACCAATTTTGAGATCGTTAGCTAATGCTTGTAGGATAATAGTATTTGTGACTTTGTGACATATTGACTTTTCAACAAAATTCAAACATGAAATATTTCACATGCCTTAGCTACTGCCGGAAAAGGAGAATATATAACGCATTCATTATTTGCTTTCCAGACGATCGAACAAAAACTAGAAGCAATGGGCATGGAGGATTATGAAATATTTCTCAAGCGAGCATACGGCAGCAAAGACCCAGACGTGTGCAACGATACGGATCAAGAACAGGAACACACCTTGCTTCTTGATGTAAGACACCTCGTGAATAATATTATTAATTGATTACATCTCCCTGACTTATGGTTTCTTGGCATAAAATAATAGTAACTAAATACTATATTTCAAAATGAACACTTAATTTCTGATAGAGAAAATGTGAAACAAATAAAGTAATCAGTCAATATCAAGCTACGAGCATTTGGAACTGGGTTAAAATGGTCCTCATAATTAAGTAGAAAGTTGCATGCAGCTATGCAAGATACCCCAGAGTTTCAGAGACAAAATTACACGATACTTTCTATTGACTTAAATGTTCATGAATGAGTAAGACAGGAAAGTGTATCAATCGATTTATGAATACCTTTAAGATGATACGTTAAAGTCTACTTCTCATGTACAGGAGTTGCAGCGTCAAGTCACTGTGAAAGATGATATTTCGAAAACCAAGCCCCTGGACCAAGAAAGCAGAAAGCAGACAAGTGAGTAAAGTATAAAACCGAATTACTACTCATAGAACAGAATACAGAATACCCATGGACGTTTTGAAGTCCCTTTAACAACTCTAATAAAACTATATGTAAAATCTATGTCACTTCAGCTCATCACGCAAGTAACACAAGTACCTTTTCTACTCCGTACGATGTTAAGTCTTCTACCTCACCCTTGACCTCTTCCGGATACCGGTCTTTTGCGAGCTATGGGGTTGATAACAAAAGTGTCAACCTGAACAACAATGTCAGAACTCTGAATGGAGGGGGAGGAGTGACGACGATCACCAGCAATAGCCTCATTTCAAGTTGTAGCAGTAGTTGCAGTAGTAGCAGTAATAGTCATAGTGCCAATAATAATTACTCGTCCAGTGGTGACGAACAAGCGACAAGAGCCTTTGAAAACGACCTGCAAAACAACGCTTACTTCACAAATGAAGTCAGCGAAGTTTCAGGAAACCCCTATATCCGTGGTAAGTATTCCTTTGCTTTCTTTTCTTCACCATTCCCCGAAATAATATGAAGTATCTCGTCAGTGATATTGACGAAGCAGAGGAATGGATATGAAAGGTGATGAACTTGGTATGCTATTCATACCAAGACATTTTTCTGTATTCAAATGTCTTAAGCACATGTGCTGTGCAGGGATGCTTTTACTTGTGAGTTATGTACGCTAGCTAGTTATGTTCGCGTATGTACAGACATGTATGTATGTGCGAGTAAAGAAGTCGGATAAGCTGGTATGGCTGAATTCTGGACAAATTGTAGACATGATTAGGAGACCGATATAATAAAAACAGAATGGATGAAATAAGATAAGGAGTGATGCAGAGGGAGGAAGGTCATCCAAAGCTTCATGAGCAATGTTATTCAGATTAAGACTTTAAGACTGTTAGTTCTTGAAGACGCCAAGTCTTCGTAGTATTGAAATTTCTGTTAGTCAGTGAAGAGTCGTGCCCTGTGCACTTCCTGTGTAGAGTTTACCACAAGCCACTGTTCGCTGTTCTTCTGATTGCTTCAATTAGTAGATTGTTATCTCAAATTGGTAGCGGAAGACTTTGACAAGTTTCCACAAACACTATAACAATCCACATTCAAAATTTCAAATATTTTTACATGTTGCATGTGCTGCGAAGTAGTTGGTTTGTACTGAACTGTGAAGACTAAATCCATCATATTCATGTCAGTTCTATTGTTTCAAATCTGAAACTGTGCTGACTCATACGCGCAACGGTCTTTTAAAACTGAAGTTTTACGTCTCATGTGAGCCAAGGTGGCTATTTGCAACAAATTTCCTGTAGTGACCATATTAGTTTCAATAGTTGTGCATAAAATGAAAGATAAACGCGCGGTGAAGACCTCGACAGGGAGTCAAAATGATGGGGGGACAAGTCTGACCAAACAAATTGCTACTGGTTGTGATTTCAATGGAAATCGACCTATAATTTATTTGAGCGGACCTGACACGCATGGATACGTACAGACTTTTGAGCCTAGCAATAATAACTCTACAACTACTTTACACCCATTTTTTACCTACTTTAATCATCCGTCGATCATTGCCGGTATGGAATCAATAATACTATTCTACTTGTTTTAAGCGACGGGGTTCTTTTAGATTTTTTAAATACCTGCATTGTAAGTGTAGAATTTTACATATGAACCAAAATCCTTACAAGTAAAAGTCGCCACAAAATTTTAATGCACCAGATTTCTCTTCCGCATCCACAGCTCTAAAATACTTGACTCTTGCATTGGGTAGGAAAAAATCTTCTACTTGTATGCAAAATACTTAAATATTTGAGGAAAATTAAACCGTGAGAAAGAAACATGTTTTGATAGCCTTATCAAAAACTCACGTGGTCTGCAGGAAGATCATCTACAAAAAGGAAGGATGTAGGAAATCAATTATCTCACCAATGATGTACCTCATGTGGCATCAATGAAACGCTTATACCACGAAGTATGGAACAGAGGTTGCGAAATTTGCGTTCAACATAAACTCGAGATAGTACATGTACTACATGTTATGTTTAAAGCTACTTGTTGAAATGGTAGAGAGTATTCTTTCAAAGCAGGACTAACAGAAAGAGAACGGAGAGTAATTTCTCACGTGAAAGAAGACTACACACTGACCAATGAAGACTTGTCACTACCAAAAAATGATTATCAAGCATTCTACCTAACGCTTATTATTATTAGTTGCTTTAATTCTAATTAAGGTATAAAGTATATGTACTATAAGCCTTCTATAGACATGAGAATGATTGTGTTGGATATTTATACTTACAAGCATTTCAATTGTACGAGTACTATAAGCGTTCACACGTTACTTTCTAGAATACTTGTCACCGTAAAATTCTGCCCATCAAAGAAACGATGATTTCATACACATATCTTAAGTGCAAAAGTCAACAAAAATTCAAAACCATGATGTGATGTCATGCGAGCAAAAGCTATTCTTGTATCCCTCCAGACATCGTTAGTAAACATTTCTTTCTGTTTACATAATTTAAATCTATCGCTAAATTGAATCGTCGTGAAATATGACCCTTTGTCTTTTTCAATAGAACAACAGAGCATAATGATAATAATATGTAGTGAATTGTAGTGGCTTTGTTAGACAACATATACAGTACATGCTGAATATTACCACTTCGGTAACTGGACTAGAGACAAGGAAGGTTTCAAATTAACTACGTCGAAGCATTTTACTAGAGTACAAACTTTATATGTAGTTAAATGCTAAACAATTCTTTAATTGCCAAACGTAGTAAGTAAATAAATCCTCTGTATCAAGTTTTCTTTGTGTATGAAGTTACTATAAAAAGTCAAGCAGTGTGGTGGTACTACCAACTACAAGGCAGCATAATAATTAACATGACTATATGACAATGAATGTGTCATACGATTATCATGAAGGAATTATCATAGTGTGAGCTTGTGACAAAGGGCTATCCGCTTATATTAATATAGCTTAAGATACGAAAATGAAAATGCGGAAGATAACAAAAGACTTAATGTTTTTGACCAGAGTGTGGTAAACCCAAAACCGTAATAAGAAAAGTAACAAGCTTTTATATTGTTATTGAGGGATGTAATAACAAAGCTCTAGTGTATTTTAATGTCAGTCCTCTGCTCGTCGTCATTTAAATGTAATTTGACCTTTGAACTGATTGATGTTGTGAGTCATTTTACATAAATCACACGAGAAATATGAAGAAGAACTGCTTAAAATTGGCCATGTCTCTTCTGAATACGAGCTGTTAGTAAATCATAAATATCCAAAATCATATACAATCTACATTATTATGTCAAATAGAATCACCCGACGACCCTTATCCATATGATGATGATAATGATGACGACGATAATAATTAAACTCCTCCTCTATCAACTATATATTGCAATTTTAAAAAAAACTTATTGAACTTTGCATTAAAATTTGGTTTCTTTTCCAGCTAATTTAGACAGTCCCCCTGACACATCGTCGTTTCACAGACCAACAACTCCTACACTTCATTCCTATCCGTAAGCCTTACAATGTTTAGTAAAAAAACAAAAAAGTATCCCTTAAGGGTCCTTACCTGATGTACTAAAGCCTCAGTTAAAAATGTTGTTTGATGATGATGTCTTATTATTATTAGGTTCCAGTTGGGAGATGGGAAGAACGTGAGTTCCTTGTTGACGAATGATCGATCAACGTCAGTTCAGTCTCAGAATTCCTCGCAGTTGGTAAGTGATCTTGTGATTGGTCTAAATAAAGCAGCCTCGGTCGCCTCCATGATGCTTTGTTGAACTTTCGCCCCGCCATCCGCGCCCTCTGTACGTCCACGGGTGGTGGTGGTGGCCGTGGCGGCGGCGGCGGTGGTGGTGGTTTTCAGTCCGGACTCCAGGCATGCAGCAGCGAAGGCATAGCGGCCATTTGGGTTCTTCTTCGCTGTAAAATTGTCCTCGGCATGCATCAGTATAATTGGGCAGTAGGGACAGTAGGGAGCAGCGAGTCAGTGTAGTCGGAGGTGCTGACGACGGTGATTATAGATAGCTGAGAATCTGCTGCGGAAATTTTTCCAAATTCTTTTTTTTTCAAAATTAACAGTAAAAGAGTAAATTTTCAAGTGGGATTTCGAAGGGTAGGGTTTTTTGAGGGGTACTTTTTAAGTATAGGACCACGTTGTAGGTAGTAGGTAGATAAAAAAGGTTGTAGTAGGGACTGAGGGGGAGAGTAGGTTTTTTTTAGAAAGAGGGCCGTTAAAATGACGACTTACAAGAATGGTCAAGAGGTGTTAATCCCGTGTGAGAAGTGGAGTATGAGGTGTAACTGTCTTAAATGTTGTCTCCAAATGATAGAAAGTTGTGAGGAGATGGGAAATTTTAATTCTTACGTTGATACGAGGAGACACAGATTTGTGAAGTTGTTGGAATTTTCGTCGTATCAAGTTGCGTCATGGGTCGTAGTGCGACTGCAGTACATGGCGAAGTCACACCCAAGTTATTTAGATTTGGCTCCTGATCCTGATGCCTTTCAATTCGATATTCAGCAGGGTTTGGTGGATCTTGCTGCAGCAAATGGCACTGGAAGGGGTCCAGATGGATGTGGAGGGTCGGGAGTTCATGGTGCGTCATACAATTTTGGGGGACACGGTACTGACAGGTTTGCGAAAAGGAATGAGAGGTTCGAGAAAGCTCAGAAAAAGAAGCATAGTAAAGCTCAAGTAAGTTTGTTTGAAAGTTGGTTTGATCGTGAATCGGAATTTTAAAAGTGCAGTTTTAATTTACTGATGATTTTGGTTTTTTAGCTGAAAGAGACGGTTGTGAAACCGGAAGAAATGCCGGGGTACAAAGGAGAGGAAACTTTGGAAAGCCTACTTAAGTATTTGGAAGGCGAAGATGCTTCTGAGAAGGTTACAAATTATTAATAATTGCTATAGGCTATTAAATGCTTAAGATTTCTTTTTCTTGGTTACAATTGGGTTGTTTTTAAAATCTACAGGGCAAGAAAAAGGATGGAGGGAAAAAGAAGGATAACAGGGGGAAGGAAAAGGACGCTCTGGTCAAATCTGCATCATTAGATGAAAGCCACCTTAATTCCAATAAGAAACGATCGGTAGCCTCTGAAAGCAGTGTAGCTGCAGGTTCATCATCATCTGTTGCTGCAACTCCATCGTCTGCTGCCCCCACTCCGATTGCAAGTCTGAAATCGCATGAAAAGAAGAAATCGTCTCAGGAACCTGTACTCGCAAATACTAGTCTGCCTAAAGAAGTCGGTTCACCAAGTCTAGTCCAAAAAAATCATGTAGTTTCTTCCGAGTCAGGAGCATCTGTTACTTCACGCGTCACAAACGCCTCGCCTCTTTCTGGAGTTTTGGTTAACGGTGTAGGTAACTCACAACCGTCCGCTAATGGGAAGAACAACAACTTTAAGAAACCCTGCACAGTCGAAGGTTTGAACGGAAACTTCAGCGCTCATGAAGACGAGCGATGTGGGAGGGATGATATATTCGAAGCCCCATTCGAGCTTGTCCAGAACAAGAAAAAGAAGCCTAGAAAGACTACATCGCAACGAGAGTCAGGTGAGTGCAGTGGCGTTGCAATTTAAAACCAGTTTCTAATTATGAGGAAGTTAAAAATGTATTGTAAACGTTAACGATTGATTTTAATGCTCAGCAGAGACTTTTAGTAGGAGAAGCGCTAATGAGCATGCTAGAAGAGAACAAGCCAAAGCTAGAAGAAGCATCGCAGATAGAAGAAAATCAGTCGGTTCTGTCCCGGGGTCTGAAAACGAAGCTTCTGATGATGACTCAGTCAGATCGCTACCCGCCGGTTAGTTACTGTTCATTTATTTAGAGTGACGCCATTGAACTATATCGTAAAAGCTTGCTTGTCTTTGTTATACAGTTCAGTGCTTGAATCTTCTCATAATGTCAAAATCAGAGCAGCATCGGCAGTTCATTCAGCAGTCGCCTCGTGAGTTGATAGTTGCTGTTGCGAATGTCGAAACTGCTGACGAGACAACGTCGACAGGTTCAAATCCTACCTCATCCAATTCAGGTAAGTTATAAGAGATATTATTACTGCATCATTTGCTTTAGATACAAGTGGTTTTCAAAATGTGACATTGTGCAATATGACTGCTTATTATTAAATACTACATGAATGCTTATTGCAATCGTGTTTTCTTTATTCAGTAGGGGCAGCTATTCCTAACGGAACTGCAGACGAGGTGGTCTTGCCTCCTGACTCTAATCGAAATCCGACTAATCGACCCAGAAACGCTAGCATGAGCTCAGGGGGAGGGACGGATATGCCCGTGATATTTTGTGGCAACAATTTCGAACGAGAAATTCCAGTGGCGCGTGAGGACCTTGGGTTTGAATTCGGCTTCTTCGATGGCATGAGAGGAAGTTCCGAGAAGGCTGAGGTTAGTCTCGAAAAATTTAAAGGCTAGAAATTTCGCAACTGCAATTTGCTAATTTAACTTAACAACATTGTGCAGGATTCGACTCCTTCCCCTATGGAAAACATGGTAGAAGGAGATGCATCTGCTGAGTCACTTGCTGAAACTTCCAGTGTTGGTGGATGTGATAATAATAGGGAATCTACTCCAGATGAGTCAGGAGAGTCTCCTCAGCAGTATGAGGATGGTGCTGGAGGTGACGGATTGATGGAAGATGTACCTGCTCACGAAGGGGTTCCGTCTGGAAAAACAGAAATTGAGAGTATGAGCAACCCAGGAAGAGGTGGTGGTGACAAATCAGTTAGTTCCAGAGGCGGAAGAGATAGTCTTCTCGGTACCTACACAGGCCCTCCGGTCCACTCAGTACGAAGGGGGACTCAAAATTCACAGTATTTGAGAGGTTCGAGGGGTGGACTGTCTTCCGGACAAGCTTACCGTGGGCAGAACGTAAGCTAAATCAATTCACCTCCGAAATAATCTTTCCCTTAACGACTATTTGGTTTGAATTTTGCAGAGAAATGGTTCTGCTACTAATCCCCCAGTTATCATGTATCCACATTTCGTCCCTAATGCTAGTCAGCCGCATATGCAACCAAATGCAGTTGCATATGCTCCGCATCATCCAATGATGCAGATTCCATCGTATCCTGGGAATGTTCCTCCGCCACAAGCCTTCGCCCCTGCAGGACCTCCGCCGTACGGCCACCCTCATGCTGCAGGTGCTCATCCCCAACGAGGGCTTACAATGGTCCAACCGGCTGGATTCATTCCACCAATGATGTATAGCATGCATCCTTCCTCAAATCCCCCCATGCTTCACCCGCCTTCCGACGATGGATCCATTGGAGGTATTCCTACTGCACCACATCTAATGAACACTGCTCAGTTGCAGGCAGGCAGGTTCTTGGTTAATCCTCAAAATCCTCAACCACCTTCAGGCATCGAAGGAATTCCAGTAGCTGCTTCTCCAATGAATGATGCTGAGGGATATCCAATGCAACAGTATCAGCTTCAGCCAATGAATCTAATGATGCCGGTGCCAAATGCACTGAGTCCGCTCCCGATGATGTACTGCGCCCCAACGCCCGCAATCCACGTCCCAACATCTGCTTCGGAAATAGAAAGTTGGATGAACTCCCGTTAGTATTTCTTTTCCTAGCGTTTTTCACATTCTTGACAATTTTAGCATTTATGCATACAAAAATTTTGTGATGGTTGCAGAAGTGCAGCGAGCGTACAATTTGGAGCAACAAGGACAACTACAAATCCATCGACTAAACGATTAAAAATTTGGATCAGCTCATTATGAAGCCTATCCATCCTCAACCAAACAACATTACTGTCTTATCTGCTGCCATCGTCGTCCTGTCCTATCATGTCCTAGAACAATCTTCAACGACATCAGTAATCAAGTTCACTAATAGGTTTATGATTAGTTATAATCTCATAGGGAAAAACTGGACAGAAATATCATTCAGTGGTATCTGTGTTGATCACAGACATGATTGTACGAGTAAGTTAAATACTAGCGACTAAATTACTAAAATGGCAAATTAGAATGAACTTCACAAATTCTCAGTGAACATAGACTTAGATTTATATTGTCACATGTAGTAAATGACAAACTAAAAATAGAATTAGAATGATGCAGTCTTATAATGAACACAATAAACAGAGTTGTACCAGAAGATAATTTGTGAGGTTTTGTAAAAAAAATATTACAAGTTGGAAAAAGGCGGTGTGTTAGAATTGGGTACAATTTAAGTGTTTCTCGAATTTGAGAGATGTTTTTAAATCACTTCATACTGATATGCGTCTTGAAGCGCGTAGTTTTACTAATGGTCAAGTCAGAGGTCTTGAGTCTTGACTGCACCACATGACTGCTGTTCATCGAGTCATAAGTTCACAAATTTTTCATGAGTTAAGTACATTCGTTGACGGAGTGTAGTTATGGAAAACAACGTTAGTTTTCGAATTCGTACTGTCAACAAGAAGACTTTATTATTTGAATTATTATTATACAAATTAGTATTTGATTTTTTCTCCATTTGGGTAAGCCCGTACCTTTGTTTCAAACAGCATCGTGTTATTCTGACTGGTCAAGAAGTGTAAAGACTTCTTTTACACTACACTTATATAACTGTTAAAAGTGCTGTTATATTGTAATTATAATATTCTATTTAATCTACCGTTATTATGAGTATGTTAAAATCACTTAAATGATTCGTGAAACTTGAGAATGGTTGCTTTTGTATCGAATATGAAAAATTACTTATTTTGTGAATGAGTGTAAACTCTGAATGTGATTCTGAAGTCAGGATGGATTCTAATATATTCTTATGAACCGAAGGGTGAAAAATGGTCGATAACTGTTAGTTTTATCAGATCAAATAATTAATTTGGATACTACATGAGTTGTAGATGCGTATGTATTATTAATTGCAGACAACTCTCAAACTTTTGCTACAAACCATCGTACGGGATTGTAGAAAAAGATTGGATACTAAGAGAATCGCTACAACTGCAATCGACTCAGACTAAAAGTATGAGAATATTTAGGAGACTGCATAATAAACTTAAATATTGAATATTAATGAAATAGAATATAATATCTTGTAAAAGATTTAAATCATTCAACGGATTATAAAGTCGGTATTCTGCGATACAGTCAAACACGGAGGTGTCACTCATACAGAAAGTAGGTTTCTGTGAAAAATTTAGTTGAGTGGCTACAAATACAGGATGTTAATAATTATTCGTTGCATAATCGAGTGATATAGTCAACCACTCTCCAAGCATAGAACTGGAGTTCATAGTCTAATACAGAAATATGAAGGTTTTTTAAAATGTAGATTTATAATGTAAATTCGGAGTAGTAAATGATCACCTTGTAAATTTGACAAAAATTCGCGCATATACCAATTTCGTTCAGAACTGTGCGTGTTTTCGAATGTGGAATCATTCGTGTTAATATTTAGTTGTAGTGGAGTCTTGGGATAAATACCACGCGATGTCATTTTGGATATTTCAAACCCCCAGAGTAGATATATGCGAGTAGAAATTATAGTAGGTACGCAGACGCAGGTGCAGACTTGAAAGTTAAAGAGAGTATAATTTGCAACGGTACTACTATTCTGTCTGAATACTAATTGTTGTTCAATTCAATTATTTTTGGTGTAAATTATGTTCCAGAGAAATATTATTACTGCTACACTGTATTGATCTTAGTTACTTATTTTTTAGAATAAGTTTATCATATATTAAGGATTATTCAACTGTGAGAATGTGCCACACAGTAAGCAGTAATCAGTCAAACAATGCTGCCTATTGTTACCTGCACTCGGTTCTCAATAACCAATTCAACGTGGTTCTGAAAAATATAATGTTTAAAATATCCCGAATACTTAAGAAGTTTAAATATTGATGTGACTCATGTTTACACTTGTTTTCTTATCATCTAAAGCTTGCGCATTGTTATAAATTAATTTCTTGTGTTTGTTCACACATATTCCTTACGGTATTTCTGTCCATAGTTGAATAAACTCCATAAAGTTAATGTCAAAGCATGTAATGGAATTAAAGAAGGGTGTGTATTTGTGAAATACTCCTATCATCATCGTCGTCGTCATTTAAGAACGGAAGTTAGTTAGGACTCTTATAGAACTACAAAGATGAAACAGATGAGCTGGTTGTGAAAAACCCTCTCGTTATATTTCTACCACCTGTTGCATGCATTAATATTTATGTTGTGCATTCGATATAAATATGTAACCATATTATTACATGAATTATATATATTGCGTTGAGAAGCGAGTCAGTATTAAATACGGATATAATTAAGATTCAAATTAACCCGAGAAATTGTAATTAAATTATTATTAAAAGAGTATAAAGAAATAATTTGTCTGCTGATAGTTAATTCTTTGTGTTCTGAAATGTGCTTTTAAGACTTAGTTTCATTTTTCAGTTTCTGATTTTCGAAGTGTAGTAAAAAAAATCTCTTACAATCCTTGTTTGGCGCAGTTTGTCTGTTTGCAAAATCTAGTAAAAGTGAAATTTCAAAAATTGTTAAAACGAAGAGCCCACATAAGTTTATTATGATTTATGTATGAAGTACTCAAAAAACTACTATTGAAGGTCAAGGAGTTATCAATAAATCTTGCGAGTTGTGTTGCTCGTGAGAAGTGGATGTTATTACAGTGTAAGTCCTTATATATCTTGGTGTCAAACAAACCGCATAACTCGGATATTGATTTTAATAGCTTTATATACGTACACTATTTGTACACATATTGGTTCTCTTTTCAATCGTAGCACTGACTGTGTGCATCTGTATTGTGTTCTAAGCAAGACGCGTTTGTGGGTATAGTAGAAGAGAACAAAGTTTTGTTTCTAAAAATCGATCTTACTCTTCCTTTTATCAGACTTTAGAGGCACATACATAATGTTCTGTTTTGAGTGTCAAATGAGTATAACTGTGTTGCTATATAACTTGTTACATATATGGAGTGAATGGTAGACGATTATAAAATTAACTATACAACGGTAAAACGTTACTTAATTTTTGTCCAGTCTTCTACGCGGTGTATTTGTAAATCTTGAAAGTACTCGAATTTCAAATCATTTGTATTTTGGCAATGAAGACAAATTCAACTTTGTGTTTCGGATGATGATGTGAATGATATCCACGCATATTATATTTATGTGAGAAACGGGGAAGAATGCGGAGCATGCAAAAACGAGACTATAATAAAATAGACGCAAGTCCAATTGAATTCCCAGGATGATTTCCTGTTTTATTCTTTAAATCATAAGTTCACAAAAGTTAAGAGTTTATTACCTTAGTCAGTTTATTTAAGTGCACTTTCATAGCATACTATAATTCAAAGCGAGCAACAGAAAGGACCCTTAAGTCAGAAATATATAATAGTAGAAAAGATTTGAAAATTTGGCGTAAAATGTGATATAGTCCGTTAACAATTGAACATTGCGGAATAAGTCACTTCGCGACATAAGTTTCTCTGTCCAGAATGATGATTTGTGTGTTTGATTCGAAAAGACAATGAATGTGATCTACAATCTCTTCACAACTCCTACGTTTCGCTTGCAGTTGGGACATTCATGAATGGTATCCTTGCAATCATCCACGCAATATGGAATGAGACAACATCCTAGCCAGCATCTGAACGGAGAAAGTAGAAATTATGTTACTTATGTTTGAGCTAGTAAGTTAACTTTCCGAATTAAATTATAGCTGAGTTTCTGAAGGCTTACTGAACGAGACATAATCCAAGAGCGCAAAGATGTGTAAGAAGTCCACTCTCGTGAGTTGTTGCAGTCATTACATCAGATCCACAGTGGGGGCATGTCATCCTCTGGCTGTGATGCCCAAGAGGGACGGTCATGATGACTTCTGGGTTGAGAAATAAAAGAAACATTTCGTTAAAAATCCGAGAAAAACCACGAGCAAGAAGATAAACCACCTAGACTTCCTCAGCGATAACTTAATGCACAGAGATACTTGAATATTGTAGAGAAACATATTTTCATTGAAGGTTATAAATGTGACAGTCATTGGTCTAGCTCAAATCACAGTCAGTTTCCCTAGGCATACAGTAGATGAATTTATAATTACATTTCAACTTTGCATTGCTGATTGCGAGTAAATCCTGGATTCGTTGCCATTGCTTAATGCTCTCATTGTACGGTTGTGTGACAAAACACATCCGGTAGAGATCATGTTGTATGCTTTGCAGAGTTATAGTTCAAATGTTAAAAAGTTCATTTATATTGTACATTGTACATCATATCACTGACGTAGAATAACCCATTACATTCTTTAGAAGCCACTTGAAACTTATCTGTCGACTGACGTGGGTATACATTGCAAACAATATTTAGTACAACCCATCTTCCAAAGCACAAGAGGAATATTGGGAACACATTAATAAGAGATTCGGATATATTGACTCATGTTCATGGCTTGTTCACATAAAGAGTCCAGTGGGGATAGGTAAATAGATCTATGCAAAATGAAAATGACATCATTTCTTTGCGGTTTCCCATTACAAAAACTGTTCGTTAAGTTCATAACTGACAAGCTGCAACTGCAACCAATTTCATGCTACTAATTATGCTTATGCATTTTATTACATTAATTTACCGACTTAAGGAGGGATGGAGCAAAACCAACCTAACCACATTCAAGAAATAAATTAAGCGTAATCTTATGAACAAGTTTATGCAATTATTAATGTGAACATTGAACTAAACACAATTCAGTGAATTCAGGAGTTCACCTTTAGATAGAATACCAAGGATTACGTTTCTTAAGGATTTGATTTTATCATTTTCTTTACTTCTATATTGATTTGTTCGGAAACATGAAATAAATGAACAGAGGGAGATAAAGTGCGAACAATGAACGCGTGCAATTTTTTTGCTGAGCCTGTAAATTTGCTGGAGGAGTTTTATTCAAGGACAAAATGGTCTTGGTTCTCGGTTACAACTACAACATCGAGATAAGTCTTCAGTCTTCATTATTATAGCCACTTTTACGACTGTTTTTGTCTGAGACTACGAGACTCAAGAATTTTGCACTTATTTTCTCACCGGGTTTCAGATTTCATGTAATTTTACGACCAGGGGGAGCATTAATGGAAAAGAAATGCTTCATTATATCTACATCTACTGAATACACTATCAACCTTAAGTGACAAAATAAATACGATCCTTGGAATGTGTTTCTACTGCCATTTAGTCTTATTATCGACAATTGGACTTCGATCTCAAATATGCATGCACTTATAATGTTATAATACATGTCCTCTTTTCCACGTCATTAGATTACGAGCTAACTCTTTTACGTGTACGAAATATGAGTCACCTCGACCTCGCCTAACAATGAGAACGTTTCGTGACTATATTATTCGTCATATGTATCTCTTAATCAATAATATCTTATATACTACCTTCATAGAGTAAGGTTCTGAGGAATAACTCCCCGTCTTGAGAACACATCAAAAAACACAGATTAACACAAAAACGGTTTATTAGGTACTAGGTTCTTACGAGTTCCAGGTTGGGTAGTAATGACAGTATGGGTTCCAGGTGCAACAAATCCAATAGGCTGTGGGGCCTGTTGTTGTTGGGGATAAGGATCCTTCCCTGGAAGTCCAGGGTACGCTGGAGGAGCGTTGTAGTCTTGTTGACTCATTTCAGCACTGCAGAGCTACAGTATTGTTAAATTACTAATAGTATTGATAATCAAAAATCACTGTTCTAGACAGAGAGTAGGCCTGTTGTTCTTGTACAACACAGAGAGTCAGATCAGGATGGATGCAAGAAGCAGAATGAAATGCTCTGGCTCTCTGTTAAGTGCTAAGCCTATATAACTATACAACAAACATTTATTATACGTGTATTTGAGTTGAGAGTACACACTACTACAGTTATACACTTGTATGCAAGGACAAACACTACGATTTCTCAGTAACTGGGATACATAAGGCTGTATTGAAAATGTATGTGCAGTGAGTACTTGTACTTGTACTAATACTAATAGTCGAGTTTTACCTAGAATCAAGGTGTAGAGTGCAGATGTGCTACATATACCGTGCTAACTTTCCATTTTGTGACAGATCTCTGTTTAATAACAGCAGTACACGACACGAATATTACACATTGTTGACATAGTATTCTTCTACACTTGATATGGCACCGAGACATGTTGCTATTTAATGAATTTCCTATGCAAAATGCCGTGTGTAAAACGCAGGGTTTATAAAGTACTTTTTGCGCTGTACTTTTATTATGAAACGATCCATTAATTTAGGGACCAGAAGTTATCGAATTTTATTACTAAACTTTGTGATTGGCAATTCAATTAGTTAATTGTTAGAGTTCACGTCATTCATATGCAGAGATACACACGGAGGATAAGCGTGCTTAATATGCACATGCTACCTAATATGAATGTAAATTGAACGATAATGTAAACCAAAGCTTTCATGTCGTTTTAGCCTATTCTACTTTTGATATTCAATTTCTCATAATGCCCTTCTACAGGAGAAATCAATTCAAGGTTGGTAAAAGCAAGATTTCAATAGATGTTAGCTAGCAGCAATATAGAGAAGTACTACCTAATATATGTGATTTCCATTCCAACAGTCAGTTATCAGTTTAATCATGGAATGGAGTTCTTATGAAGATTCATGAATACTAAAGTACCTAGACTACCTGGAATGGAATGATAATTCTTCGACAAATTTTAGGAGCTACGTCTGGTGCACTGAATCATATATACTAACTGAGCTAGCATTGAAATATGCTGCATGATGACGAGTATTTTTAGGAAAGATTAAATTGTTAGCTAATTAAACTAATATAATATTCTAATACTAACCTACTAACGTTGTACAAACTGCTTAATCTAATCTAAATATGCAAACGGAAGATACGAGTTATTTGTAAAATGAGTAAAATGCAATGTTAGGCATGATGATGAATTATTATGAAGAATTCTAACGGATCTGCTTTAACAAATACTAAACAGCATGAAGAAGATGAATGGCATGATATCGTGAACTATGAACTATGAAGTGAAATAATTGCAAGAGACAAACTGCAAAAAATTACAAAAAATTAAAAGTAATCTTTATGCAAGATAAAACATAAAAAACATTACAATTACATATTACAAGGTACATGTACATCAAGTCAAATAATCATAATAATAATCAATAATAATAATTTGAATGAATTGTGTATTATAATTAGTCACTTCTTAAATATAACAGTAATAATTAGTCACTGTCTATCGGAATTAACATCGAGATTTTTCTTTTAAAAAATTGAGACACGTCCGTTGAGATCCAGTATTGCGGCGTATCCAGCTTTCATGATGGCGATGTCCAAAGG
>Ga0194135_10000910_pt1 | contig 17280 bp, 6 predicted proteins | sample LitLau_LLRF_2013_FD_134024 | JGI IMG/M metagenome (GOLD analysis project Ga0194135, IMG submission 134024) | Freshwater sediment microbial communities in response to fracking from North America - Little Laurel Run_MetaG_LLRF_2013 (version 2) | ecosystem: Environmental > Aquatic > Freshwater >...
GATGATGATGATGATGATGATGGTAATGACCAGGTAAAGTAACCACCTATTATGCCAAACAGCTTCTGGTATCTTTGCAAATGCTAATATTATTGTTATTGTAAATGGCAAAGTGACATTGCACAACTGACTATGATATTGTTCAGACAAGTAGCACTGCACGCATCTTCATTCCTCTGCCTTCTTCTGATTGTTGACGTGTCTTTACTTTAAGGAAGGATCACCATTTATTACACAATCTTCCTTCCTCACGAAAGAGATTCGGTTTGGTTGCTTTCTTAAATGTTAATAGGTATTTTTGAATAAAAGCTTAAGCAAACCAACAGACCTAGAGTTAGTATTTTCATGCTCTTTGACTACTCTTTCATCTGACTCTGGGCTTGTTGCATTTATAACAAGGTATTTTAAGGTTAACAATAAAGAACGATAACCGCAGTAAGAAGAAAGGCAGATTTTTTAAAAGAGCTTTTCTAGATTGAAACTTGTGTAAACTTCCTATATGGTCTGTCACCTTCCTGTTACTAAACTAGGTACTCCCCGGTGACAATGAGTTCACAGTTCAAATTCTCAAAAGTTCTGGTGGCTCTTTGTATGTATACTCTGGTTCACAGTGTAACGTGTGGTCGTATATGATGTACATCCAACTCCATCACTACATCAATATTTAAATATAGTTTAAATTAATCTCGTCATTATACTCGTGAAGGGTGACTCGGGGTTATCACTTTTGACTTTTGACGTGTTAGAATTGTCACTCTACGAAGCTATATAGGCAGTGTCGTCGAGTTTACTTAGCTCGAAATTCCGTAAGAATGTGACAAAAATATTTATCTCTTTCTTGAAGCACTGTAATAGGTTCAGTAGTTGTAATCTACTTCCTACATAATTCTGTAATCTTCTATTACACAATTGTACACCTCTCTCTCACATGTCCCTCTGCCCTATAGCCATTTTGTTATGAGTATGAGAGTAATTTATTATGGGATTAGAATTAAGAGGAATTTACGAATGCAGCACAGCTCTAACTTACGTTGAAATTCATTTAGGAATTCTTAGGATGGCAGATATTACACAAGTGACATGAGATTTCGGCTTTAATTCATTGTGTGACTCTGATAATGTTTAAATCTTCAAGGTATTTTGTCACTTACGGATTCCTTAAAAGGGATACAGGCTTATATTTTATAAATCCATTTCATTATCTCGTTAATCCTTAAATTAGAAAGACGTCTTTAGCGTCTTTCGTGGCAGGAGTTATGATTGCTTTTTCTAAATCTTCTAATACTAAACATATCAATAAAATTCCGGGGTAGAAATCACTTTGAACGCTGACTGTGACACACCTTTGTGTATTGTGGAGTCATTTTCAGTCACAGGGTCTTAAAATAACTGTGATGCTCTTTACAAGTATGAATTCGTGTAAATCCTTCTGGAATGTCGTGTGCGTTTCAATTTTAAATGCAGGCGGTGTATCTCATTTCACTGCAATATTTACTTTAGTCTGAATCAAACCTAAAATTATAAAAAGCATAAATGCCCCCACACTAAAAATTACTCGCGTCGTGAATTCCATTGTTTGTTATTTTAGTCCTCACGATCTAAACTACACACTGTACTACACACTATAATACTACTGGTAGTAAACGGAGGCTTGAGATCCCTTGGGACAAATATTCAACCATGTACAGTTGTTTGTTCCATCGTAATCCTTTATGAGTTAAGGGAGTATAAGTCTAAAATATATAGTTAGCCTGCAATTAAGAATATTTGCTAGGGCAGATTCCAATTATGAAATCCCATTCATTTAACAACCCTGTGTACTTGACTACTCGTAGCAAGACAGAAGAATTTCGCAAAAGCATATTTTACAAATTATAACTTGAATGGATCAAAAGAATCTGCGAGTTCCTCCTGTACATCTACTAAAGACGCATGCAAAACAAAGCAGGTCGTTTTTGCAAAGAAACGACTCACTTTTTTATCTGCAGACGTTTCATTATTATCATTATTATTATTAGTCGGCAATTTAACCAACAATAATGTAGCAAATACACGATAATCATGTCTAATAATAATAATGCGATGGGCTGAAACAAGAGACTGATGATGACAGAGAGCAATATGTAAGTATGTGATGAAAATGGATACACAAAATAGATAATAGCTGCGAGCACACTAAAAACCATACTGTGTGCGACGACAATACAGTTTGAGCAGATGAAGCTCCTCTGATGATTATACAATTGAGGATGAGAATGGGTGAAAGAAAGACAATAGCCATCCACACACACACAGTCATATTACACGTCCATGTCGTACAAGTTGTAATGCGAATGGTTGTGAAGTTGCATTTATCATGGCCATTCTCCACACTTGTTTTCTACTTTGCTTTACCATTATTCTTTCTTGTAAAGTGCTCGTCAACCCTTCTTCTTACTCATTTGTTCGACTAATGCATAAATAGCTTGTTAGCTCTTTGCATAGATCGCTGTGAGTTGGTAATCCTGTGATGATGCCCTTAAACTCATCATCATCATCGTCATCTGTAGAGCCCCACAAATATACATAAATTTCATTGCACTCGAAACAAAATTCACATGAGAGAGAAACACTATTCTTGTTGTATGGGCTTAGAAGAATCTTTTATTAAGAGAAATAAACCAACAGGGAAATTATAATGAAATGGTTTCGTCATCTCACACACACACAAGTGATGTAAAACACACTAATGCATAATACCCTTCTCATTTCTCATCATCATCATCAAGCCACAAGAGTTCCCTTTCCATTATTCTTTTTCTGAGACAAAAGCTCAAATGTACGTCATGAACAGAACCGAATAAAATGGTATTGTTTTAACTCGTTGGGAATTTAAATTTCCTCTATTGTTAGTGATTAAACTAGTGAAATCCATATTAACTCGGGGAACTCGTACTATCATCGTATATATATATATATAAATGTGTGCGTTCATCGTATTTAAAGTGAATTTTTCGCAAATAAGACTCCTTATAATTGCATACACGTGATGTGCTTATTTGTACAAAAGAGTCTGAAAGGTATTTAACTAATTTAAGGGCCAAAGAAAACAGAGGAGGATTTGGATAGAAAGAATAATGCAACGATGATCATCAATAGTGAAGAAACGTACTTAAAAAGAGGTAAGCGAGATGCAAAATAACGCAATTACACAGTTGGTTTGTGATCTACGGAATTAGAAGGAATGTCTTGGAAGGATGATGGTGCAAATAAAGGTTTAATTCTCATGAGAATTGCATTCTTGGAGAGCAAAACTGTTTTTGGTTTCCCTTCTTCACTGGAATCTGTCAAGGTACACTATAATACATACGAATGTTTCAGTAAGAGCTATTGAGTTTTATTTCTCATGGTTGATAATGTCTGTTCGAAAGTACGAAGAGTTTCGTGCATTTACAATAGTGCTTATATATATGTATGTATATAATTCCGTGTGCACAATGACAAGGGTTTGGCAGAAGAGGTTTAAGATTAAATAAAAGCTTCACGAAGAGACTCATTCATTTCCAAAATTACCACGAAGACTGTGAAATGCCATGTCTTGTAAATAATTAAAACAGTCAACATAATGTAGGCCGTATATAGCGAAGTGGATTGGCACAGAACTGAAATTCATCCGAATTCGGAGAAAGCACATCTTTCTTGCGGTGATAGGCTTTGTTACATTATGCAGACTTCACTCCATCCTCCATCAACTTTGTCTTTCCGAATTTACATAAAAGTAATTTGAAAAGAAGAAATTTCCTCTCTACGAAGAAAGGCAAGTGGTAAAAACCAAAGAGACCACCGAAGGATGTGACAGGGTGCATTTGTTAAATGACTAATGACAAGTAGTGAATTCTGAATTAGGACTTGTACAAAGAGAAATGAAATCCGAAAGTAAACTCACTTCCAAATTCACTACTTCCAAATCTTAGCCTGCCTGTGTGGCTACTGGCATGGCGGAGCAATCTAATTTTCCTTGAATACTTCTAGTCCATTCCAATTCACTTATGTTTAATACTCTCGTCTTACAAAGTAGTTAGGAGGAGAGGCAGAGGGAGAATCCTCAACGAAATGTAAATGACGGATTCTTCTTCTTCTTGCACAGAACAACACCATCGTCGTCATTGCAGATAAATTCCACCTACTTTTACAAACATCTACCACATGTATTTATAATCATAAACTTTACAGAGCCACTCACACACACTCCTTTCTTATTCAATATAATCTGTTTCTTGACAAAAAGCTTCATCAAACAAAACGAAACAAGATTTTTGTGAAGAAGGAATAAGACACAGCAGACGCAGACTAACTCTCTCTCTGTCGCTTTTAAGTTAAAAGTTTCAGTAGAAATCTTCAATTTTCCGAGAACCATTCGAAGAATTTGCAAAGGAAAAGAGTTTATAAAAGAACACAAAGGGTTTTGAAAACAGTTTACTAAAATGCTGTGAGAAAAGACAAATAACGTAAAAGTATCTTCTTTTAAGGAATCCTTCCTTAAGGTGAAGCTGCTACTAACCCAACTAGGAAAGATATTTAGCTTACAAAAGATATGCAGAGATCAAGAAGAGGCCTTTTAAAGGTTAAGTATATCTGTAGTAGGTTATGCACGGGAATGTAAAGTATATTTGAATCGTAGCTTTTAGAGTAAACTGCTCAACCTATTTACGAATTCGAACGAGATCCTTTAACCTTTCATTTCGAATGCACTTTCCTACTTTGCACAGAAATTGCTTCCGAATTCTTTCACAAGTCAACGAGATTGAAAGTCTTTTAGAATGCTAATGCATTTTTCTGTTCCCTCTTCCGATACTTGATTGAACGAAAGTCAATACTTCTTTTTTGTTTATTCCCTTGACTCTACTTTATCTGTTGGTCTCACAAGTCATAACACTGGTACATTCTTTTCTCCACTCTTTCAGTCTGTCTTTGTACAGAGCTCCAAAAGGCTTCCGTTTTGGAAAAATGTACAAGAGACAGAGAATCCATTTCATACCTTCCTTCTCAAAGGACTCACAACCTGGATGGCATTCAATATACACAAAACACAATATTAGATATGAGCTGAAAGTGTCAGCCAAAATTGTAGAAATAGCGGAGGCAGCACACGGCGGAGGAGCACAAATAATCCCTTGGAAAGCTCGTATTTCTCTTATGAAATCGACCATATCGTAACCCTTTACTTTATTGGGACATTATACTCTGGTAGTACAGGAAGTTGAGGAAAAGTACCCATCGCGTAGACTCACCAAGTCATAAACAGCTGAGCTAAACTTGGTTGAGAACAAAGTCTGAAAGGTAAAACTATTCGCATCCAGCAAAGAGAAGTACTACAAGTCTGTAAAATGCAATGACGCTTACTATTAGTAACAAGCAAGACCAGCGAGGCCCAACGAATGGTCTTAAAATACCCATGAATCATTTTAATTGCAATAGCAAGGCAACACAAACCAATAGGCCTTATGTGTTCTACCAACGACGACCATGTTTCTTGGGAGAGAGTGCAGTTTACGGAGTTTACACTAACTGATGGCGATGTGCCTGAGTGCAATATGGCAATAATACGGTCCGGTTGAAATGCTTCTCTCTCTCTCTCTAAACAAGGGAGAGAGATCTTTCCCAGTTCTTCTGTGTTTGAAGATCGAGTGAAATATATTGGTTCACCTAACCTTGATTTCATTTTTCTTCGATGATCTATCCATTCCATATACCTTTGGTGGTAAAAGCAACCCGCACACACACACATAATATCCTATTCAAGATGCCAAGGCTGTTTCAACGATCAGTGTTCACTTCACAGCACGCAGTTTCACGGCGTTCCCTACCAAAAGTAAAGGAAACCTTGAAGGAAGACTCGGCGACTCTTCCTGGTCCGTGAAAGTTTAAGTGAAAAAGAAATCCAAATCGTGGGGGATATAGGACAATGTCAAAACCAGAGATGTGGAATTTTATTTCTGTTTCCCGTCACGTAAAAGACGGACAGGGAACTAATGGCTGAAAAATATTGTCTTCTGAGGGGAACAAAATGATCTTGTCTGCGTACTATGGTTTTTCAAAGAACACACTGCACGCAATTCACTCCGCCAGATAAGTTCATTCCAACGAAATACACACGAGAATAAAACTTATACTGAGAATGCCACTGCACTTGATTTTACGAGTTGCGACTCTTCTCCTTTAGACTTTTGTACTATTCTGTCTCCTTCAAATTATGAACGCATTTATTTATCCATTTGTAAAGTTCACAATTGACTGAAAAATAATGAATCTCTGTTGCACGTATTACTTACCAATTTTATGCTTTCCAATTTCTGCCCTTTGTTACTCAGTTTGTACACTACTAGCAGGGTGAGTGAAGGGAAATAACATGAAGAATGGTAAGCAAGACACATTTTGCTCTAACAATGTAATTCAACGAAGAAGTCTCTCTTATTTAACTTTAATTGTAATTTGACAATGGTTATAGCTTACGATTGCTTTCCAATAAATACGATCAATGGTAGCTAAACCAAATAATACAGTTCGTTTAAGTAGACTATGCATGCCCTCCAATACAAAAAAGTCTCTGTTGTCGGGATGGGTGACGGCTGGCTATGGACATGAATATATAGTTTTGACTTGAAGTGACTGTGACTGAAAGTCACATAAAATAAATTGTCCGCAATGAATGCCTAGTTAGCATTGTGTCCTCAGTAATAATGAGCGGGGCTCTCGAAAGATGTACATACTTACATATAAGCTCTGGTGAATCATCCTTGATGATGTAGTAAATGAAAAATAAGAATAGTGCGATATGAAGTCTTGCCTGAGACCAATAAAAAGAGTAAGCGAAGAGGCACTCTAAACACGAATATCATAAATAAAGAAGCTATGAAATTCACCCAAAACCACATTTTACGAAGCCATAAATCCTTCTGTTTGAAAGACAACTGCATGCAACCGAAGATTGTAAGTAGAAAAGAACGCCTAGGAGCAACTCTTTAAAGAGCTACAATAACAACCATCCAAATTGAACAGTACTGTACACGCTATGACCACAGACGAGCACAATACTAATTTATAGTTCCTCATATCCGAGTTTCGGCACAATTTTTTCTTCAATCTTTTTTATACCCAATTTATAAAGAGAGAGAGCTTTCTTCTTCTTCTTCCTAATAAACCACCTTCCTCATAATAATACTCTAATAAATACGCACCCACCCACACACAAACATACACGAAGGGTTTACTTTAATTCCGACTTTTTGCCAATGACCATCTTAATAATAATAAGACGCCCATTCTTTTTATTGTATGAGAGTCTTGAGTCGAAAAGAACGAGGTTTGTTGTTCCTTGCGTGTCAACAAAAATAAACTCGCAAACTTATATGAGGAGCTCCGAAGCACTTAGCAGAATGAACTTAAGAGAATGCACTTTGTTCTAACTGAAGAAGTGTACATTTCCGTGTGAAATAAGTAAAGCTTTATATATACATGTAGTGTAGGTACAAGAGCTTCTGCTGTAAATTGGAGAAGATGTAACATCGAAAAGCTTAAGAATTTTGAGAGACAGGTAGACAGCAATTTCTCTGGCATTGTTGAGCAAAGTGGCCGGATAGAAAGAAAGCTTTTTGTAACACGGGATATTTCTTTCCTTCCTCTCTTCGCAGTGTCTTACCTGCTGTTGAACAAGCCTTAAGATCTCATTCTGCTAATGATACTCTCTTTCTGACGATGAACCACACAAATATAAGTTAGCTGGCCAGATTCTTATGAAAGATATACATTCTTCATTCGTGTAAACCTTCTGAGACTTTGCCTTTTCATTTCAAGCTCACTGACGACGGGACTGCGTTAAAGCTTTACTGAACTACTTCTGTCAATAATAACTACATATATACGTACAGTGTACGTAGATATTGTTTCCTCCACACAAAATATTTCTTTTGTGTTCTCAGTCAACACACAGCAAAAGTCGAGTATGAAATTCTCTGGGGAAAGAAAAAGTTTGTACAGTCACGTCTTATTCGTTTCGCACACCGAAATTATCAACATCTTTTTATTGTTATTGGGTTCATGATTTCTTTAATATTTGTTTGACTTGCCCTTCTAAGGTTCCTCATAAAACGTATTCTCCAACTGAATAAATAAATCACTGAACTAGATTTTGGACGGCGATTGTGTATACACAATTTCGAGTTTATTGAAAAGAAAAATGTGTGTATGGTTTAATTAAAAATTTGTTTAAATGAATTAAATGGCAGAGTAAAGAAGAAGGAGTTGCGAATCGACGTATAAACTTTTCTTCGCTCTACTTTACACGAAAACGCGAGATTACATGAAGTTTTCTGGTGGTCTTTTATCTGCAGAGAGAATATCCGGGAAGTCTTTGAAGGAGTGATCTCATTTCATAAGAGAAAAATACAATGTGTAATGTCTATATACCTAAAGATTGTCATGTCCCCGAGGACTGATCTTGTTTCTTAGGATTGTCGTAGGTACTTACTTACACAGAGCAACTTCTTTCTATCCATGCAGTGAGACAGAGAGTCAGGTCGAGAGAAAACAAAATCTATAAGAGACAGGACAAGCAATTGATCGACAAAAGACATTTTCGTGCTTCCAGAGGGACTTCTTCTGGATCTACTAGGCTGGCTTTTCTTTGAAACACAGTGTCTAATTTCACAAAGAATGGGTTGAAATGTCCAGAGGGATGTGAAAATATTTAAGATGAACGAGTGCTTCTGTCCGGAAGGCAGAGAGAGAGTAAAGCTCAACTTAGCTTTCTTCTGTTGACTCAACTCGACAACCTACCAATTGTGACGTGAGGAACTTTGATAATAAAGAAAGTCTCGAAATCATCGGAGGAGGCTAAAGAGAACTACTTCCTACCGGATTGCACTTCTTCCAGCAAGTTGTATGCAATTCCGCAAAGTTCCTTCTCACTTTTTGGCATTTCTTGCAATAAGCTTCTCTTCTCTGTTATAAAGAACCCATTCACACAGAAGAATTTCGGCTGACTGAGCAGCTAAGCATTGAAACGGACAACTACTAGACATATTCGCATTCGTACATTTTAGAAGACAAAAGAAGTTTGCAAGATTCTCTGCTACAAATGCCAAAACTTATTGTTTGTTCAAAGTGAGACTCTGTAGTTTCTTGAATTACAAAGAAATTGTTGAATCCATCAGTTCAATTTTTTAATGCAACAAACACAATGCACAATGAAACGCCTTGAATCTTTTAGAAAAAGAAGAAAAGATTCTCCCATTTCACTCTCCAGCAAAGACACAGAAATCCAGCCATGTATTTATTCTGTATGACTTTCCAACAGTATACAAAATAATGTGACATGAGGAGACGATATAGGATATGCTGAAAACAATATGCAACTCAATGTTCCTCGAATAAGATTATTACATGTATATCTAGTCACTGCATGGGCTTTGAGACTGAGAATTTCAGGATGAATACGACAAGAAAATGTCGGAAATATGTGATAACGTGTGAGTATCAGTTGTTGGTTCCTCTATTCAATAAAAACAGATGCCACTTGATAATATTTATGCAAAAATGTGTTCACGAGATGCATGCAAAGCATCACAAAAGACTTGAGGCCCCGTTTCATAATTCATAGTGCCTTTCTTCATGCACACACACTCGCTCCTGCTGTAGTAGTAGTACTTTCGAATATTGAGTTCAACTCTTTAAATTGTTTTGCATGCATGAAACGCTTTCACAGTATTTCGCAAACTATTAAGACACGAGTGTGTGTTCTGCCCAAAATAAATTTGCCATTTAAAAAAGTTAAAATGATATTAAGCATATCGCATACATGTTTGATATCAAATTACTCTTGTATAATGCTCCGTATATGCTTGTGTATATCGTTTAACGACGACGAGTTCTGGTATACGCCGAGTTTTTCTAGTGAAACTGTTACATATTGCGGTCTCTTATAACGAAGTAGTAGTAGCAGGAGACGTGGAAGGGGAATATACGGAATATATAGTGCGGCTAAAGGTTGTATAGATTTCCTACTCATAATTCATACTTGTAATATTTTATAATAAGCGAAACATGAGGTTCTTGAACATTGTTCCAGTTGTCTCTCGTATCACATAATATTATGATGAAGTTAAGAGTTTAGTAAGTTACCAAAGAAGTTCTGCCCGTTGCAAAAACGGCTTGTCTTATTCTCGCGTCTATTTGTCCTATCCCCAAACCGATATGACTGCATATACTTACATGCACGCTCTGTATATACACGAAGACTGCAAACTCTTCTTTTCTTTTCATGAAAGGATAATGCAGCAAAAAATGTCCTTTCCGGTAAATTGCATCGCTAACACAACAAGACAAATGGCAGTGGTGACAATGTGTTACAAAGCAGAGCTAATTTATACAATGGGATAGGTGTCATCTCATACTTTTTCTGTTGCATTCAGTCTTTCCTATCAAAACCCCTCTTACCTACTTTTAATTCAAATGTTCCTTTACTTCTGCAATTCAAAGATAAAATGCAAACATTTAACTGCAGAATCTTCATTTACGTGTGAGACATTTATAAAAAAGTACGCCACCATTTCAATGCAAATACACGAGGCGAGATAAGAAAGCTGTATAATATACTTATATAGTTCTATGCATGTTTTAATTGAATTGAATGTATTCAATTAATGTACCAAGTTCTCATGGCCTAGTTATTCCTGTGAGGCACAAAATTGTACTTACAACAGTATAGACTATAGACGTATTATAATAATGAAGAGTCGTTACAAGTGTAACACACACACAGTTTGAAAGGGCATTTAACTTTGGTAATGACTAATTAAACATAGAACAAGTATATACATGAATATATAAAGGTTTCAATGTTCATGTCAGTATGCCTAAAGAGGTCTACTCTCTTGTAATAAAGAATACGCTCAAATACAAAAAATGTCACCGTACCTGAATTAAGAGCTCCAATGAAATCCCAGAGGACGAATAAGAGAAAGTAATACTGCAAGGTTTTCCAGGACGTACTACACTTCAGACTACAATTCCTCTTCATTTTGGTGGATTCCATCATGCGCCAAAAACTTTGTAGACTGGATAAATTTTTCTCGACCGGGAAATAACTCTTCCGTAAAGTCAAATCATTTATAATTTCTCGTAAACTTGAGTCATTTATCAATCGTTGTGCATATACACACACAGAGAACACAGGATAAGTCGTAGAGTCGGCTGTTGGCTTTTACTCCTTCCTACTCCTTTTAGCTTAAAGTTAGCAAAAACTCACTTTTTGGTGATGGTTGTTGGACTCACTCAAAAAATAATTGAATAAAAACACAAACTTTGTCATTAAACTTTTAACGCTGAACTAGGTTAATCGGATTATAAATTGCTAGGGAAGTGTTGGAGAAAGGAAGGTTAGTGTGCTGGAGTTGGTCTTAGGGTTGTAATTTAATCTAACGTGGAGAGAGAGAAATGCTTTCCTACCAAAATGTAGAGATTCTCGAGATGGAAGAGACGGGTCTTGTGAGACTTTCTGACGTTCCTGGGTGATTACTCAAAAAGTCTACAGAATCAAGATGTATTCATTTAGGTCAACGAGGAACAATAGACCTTTTAAGATTTAATGAAAACGTCCATATTATCTCTAAAGACTTTCACACTGTCTACTCATTTATATTGCACAAGACATAAGAGAGAGAGAAACTCTATTATGCATACGTGAAGTAGTAGGAGCAGATTGAGACTAAAAATAATTTCGAGTTTTCTCTGACCTCAACCTCAAGTAATCTGGAGTGAAGCTGACGAGAATGTTATTGGATCGTTGAATGTTCGCTTATTTGAAGGTAGAGAGAACTCTTCGAATTCACTGCAGCAGCTTTAGAGACGACGACGAGTAACTTTTTTAAACTTTCGTCAATTTGTTGGGGAAAGGAAGATGATGATGAAAGTTCAAAAAGGTGAAAGTTACCTGAAGACCTATACACCACGAAATATGAATGGAATTGGATGTAAATTTATATATAGGTATGTACGTGTGTGTTTGGTTATTTCAATGTTAAATGACCCCACAAGTGTAGAAAGGAGAGAAATGTTAAAAGTTGAATTCGTGTGTAGACACGACAGAGTATTTTTTACTCGTCTCACCGACTCAGAACGCACAACTGGAGAAAGCGAGAGAACTCTGTTCTACTTTATATCTCCAGCTGTAAAGTTTTTCGAGGAACTCGCACCAACCACGGTCTACTTATACAGAGACTTACACGTAGAGAGACCAGACTCGTTCGCAGACTTAATGGTTCGCAGACGAAAGCCAAACTGTGGTTTATCATATGAAGATAATATCAATGAATGACAATTGTTTGGAGAGAGTGAGCTCGTGAATTATTGAATAAAATGTTCGAGAGGTAATTTTGATAGTAGTGGTGGTGAGGAGGAGGTTGAAAAAATAATTTGAATATGGAGGAGTGAATGAAATAAGGTTGCTGGTATACTTTTGGTTTCGGTAATGGTATTGGTATTCGACAGAGCGAAATCCGGGAAGATCCTCATCCACATTTCTTGCTTTACTTTCTTGATCTCCTGCCAAAGTAGTGAGACTACTGCTAAGAGGACAAGGTTTAACAGATTCTGACTTTTTGGCAATGTTTTAAATCCAGACTTTGTTGCAAATTGGAACACGAACGCTCACAACATTATCTTCATCTTCTTCTTTGCAAAAAGAGTCAACTTCGAGCATTTCCATTATTCGTCCCCTGCCCTCTCTCTTCATTTTTCAAATGTTTCTTCAGATTCTGCTCAGAGTGTAGTCTTGAACCTTATTTAATCTCTAACACGTTCACATGGTCGGATTTAACCGGAGAGATAAATACGGAGAGTTGGATGATGACTGTGAGAGGATTTTGCACGGGTTTTTTATCTGGCAAGTTCGCACTTATCTTATGCACTTTTAACAACTTTAACAAGTTTCTATTAGTTCTCTCTTGCGAAAAGTTCAGCAGAGATTACAAAGAAAGATGACTCAATCAGTGCAATTCTCATGCAAAGATGCAGTTTTAAGTCAAACTGTGTTTCACATCACCCTCATGAACTGTCTCCGTGTGTACTAGTGTGTAGTCTCACATGAAAACATTTTAGGGTTATCTGTTGTACTATCTCCCCTAACTGTTCTGTCTCTCTCTCGCTTGACACACAAGTAGTTGTATTGTAGTGTTCACTTTGAGACTTTTTGAGACTAATTTTGTGAACTCAAAAGTTACAAAATAGCCCAAACAGTTGAGCAGGAGTTAGTTATGTCAGAGAAGCTTCAGATTGTCTGAATGAATGCGTAGCAATGTAGCGTGGTTTTGACTGAAGAAGATGTCAAACGCGATTTCGAAATGGTCGTAATAAATTCGGATGTAGAGAGACATGAAGAGGAACAGAAGGAGCGTGTGATGTTCCTTGTTCGTCGCCCACACGTGTACTGAATAAGCTTCTGTTGAAGAAGCATTACTACCTCTCTCTCTCTACCCCAGAGCAGGTTCGCATCGTTCGAGTTGCTCCGGCTGGTTTTGTTGCCGTAAAGCAGACAGAACAAGTAACGACAGCCTAGCTCTTCTTGGTTGTTGGTTGGTAGCGATGCCAGCAAGCGATGGAAAGACCATTCCCACTGCCTCACCACGTACCTTCTTCCTATGGACTCCTTGTAGTGTAGTGTAGTGGTAGTTTCGTCAAGAATTAGAAAGATTCACTAACTACGAGCAAATGAGACAAGACGAAGTTGCGGTTTCAATTCTAGAAACTCACTTGTCGTATTAAGCTCGCGATATTAAACAATAAATCCAGCGTTATTTCACTTTCAAGAAAGTTTATTAAAATTAAGTATTTCAAAATTTCCATTTAATTCGATGATGAATGCTTTACGTGCATAGAACTTTTACGTGATATAGTGGTGGGTGGTATATATGTATGGAATGAGTAGAAGAGAGTGAGTGTGGAGAAAGTTCACCTGAATGAGTAGGTGGTATAGGTCAGTCACTATAAATAAGTTCTTTTACTTTACATAAGAACTTCCCTGTGTCCCAAGCAAGCCTTCGTGGAAATGTTTGAATGTTCCATGTACAAATAAAGAAGAGGTGCTTTGTAAATTGTAGTGGGTTTCCTTTTAATTCTTAGGGATTAAACTTTGTCGGTTTGCTGGTTTGCTCTTTCTAAATTCACAAGTGAAATGTTAAGAGAGAGAGAGAGAGAGAGTGTAGGAGTTCAGATTCAGGTGGAATTAATGCGGAGGTGTCTCAGATTTGTTGTGGTCTTTAATATGAGCTAAGTACTCGAATAATAATCAATATGATTGTTAATCCTCCTATAGAGCAGTGTAGGAAGGAATTAGAGTTTGTGAAAAAGTATTAACGAAGAGAAAGAGAAGCAAACATGTTTGTTTTCTCTTCTGCTCCTTCCTAGTAAGATTAGCAAAAATCTATAAAGTATTTTGTTTTGTGTTCGTTTGAGTTTCACCTGCACAAAAATATTCCAGTGGCACTCAACAACGATTTCATACTTTGATATTATTTGCATATTTGTGTAAGAAAAAAGTGTACAGTCACCTGCTCACACTGCAAACTTCACGGAAACGGTTAGTTTATCGCGATATAAATTCGTGCTGGAGAATAATGCAAAATTGCAATTTCTTATCAACTGCAGAAACACTTCAAAAATTTTAATCTTTTTATGCATTTCTAGGTGAATATAGTCGGGCTTAATACGGGTGACATGGAGTTATTTCCGCTTCGCCTACACAACAACAACATTTCTTTCTCTGGCCTTTTCTTTTACGTACATTGGCGTGGCTGGCTGGCTACTTAATTGTATCGTGTCATACACATTCATTGATTGGTTAATCTAATAGGCAATAATAACTCTTTCCTTAATCTAGATTGCGGATTCCACTGACACAGCTCTTACCGAATTGTAGCACACACAGTGTATACAATATATGAATGAGAGACGCAGTGTGACTGAACAATTTCCTCGCTGTATGTGAGGATTAACGGCTTTAAATGTTATTTTGGTTGATCTTAAGGTGAAAGAGAGTGTATAATCATACGGCACATTTGTATATTTCACCTTCTGTCATTCCCTAAAAATAGAGTAAGAAGGCTCACGCAAACATTCGATTCGGAGGTTCGAAAAAGTGTACATGCGAATTAAAGTCTAGAGTCCATACGGTGTATATTATTATATAAGGTTCGCGTCGAACTGCACACATATATATATATACATATACCTAATATGTGCTTATGAATGTACACATTGATTCAGTGTAACACAAGTGACAAGGATCATTAGGCGTTATTAGGCGAAGTAAATGTAAACGTAATCTCATTAGTTTGCTTGCTAGCAGTCTTTCAGATTGAATTTTTTCGTACGGCAGGCATGCGTTTTTCTCCCTTCCTCCTTCATTTCCGTGAATCAAGAAAAAGAAATGACTGCAGACTCCAAACACAACCCGATATAAAAGTATTAACTAAAAAATAATCAAGCTGAGGATTCAAAGAATTGTAAAAATTCCTTATTTTTGCAACTCACTGTGTGAAACTGTTTGCAAGAAAGGCACGACACATTCACCAGCCTTAGATTATTTTGCTTGGTGATGCTGATACCGTGAATAGTTTTACATTAAGAGAACTCTACCAAAAGGAAACATTCTTCTTAATTGTATTGTGATGATGATTGTGATGATTCTTTGCTTAAGCTTTTGCCTTCTGAGAGAGTACTATATATAGTAGGAGGTAATTGCAAGTATGCAAGTCATCATTGCTATTCTTTCTCACTCATAGAAACATCATTAAGGTGACTCTGACTGGTCTCTGGTGAACACGGTGACATTTTGCCAAATCTGTGTCTGTATCCGTTTTTACACTTTTTCTCACCTACAGACTTCTTTCAAATTATTTTTCCGCAGTTCCTATTTGGTTTATGACTCCCTTCAAACTTCTTTCAAACAAATCTTCATCACCATCTTTCCTTAGGTGTATGCTCTACAAACCACACTATTTTTCAAACAGCAATTTCATTATTTTTATCATTCGGCTGATAATTTAACTCTGCATAAAGATGAAGATGCGCTACAGAAGTTACGTTCAGATTAGAATCAACAGACACAACACAGATAGATTTAGTCGTGGATATCGTCGCGGAATCTTTGATGCGACAGCTTATTACACCTGGCTTATGTGAATTATAGATACCTAATTATAGCGACCTAAAAATTTTTGTCGTCTTTTGCAATTTGAGTTATTTACGTGTGTAAGTAAACATAGAGAGATTACTTCCCTTGCAACGTATAAAAAGTCAATCGAGATTCCAGTGTAAAAAATCGTGTATTTTTACCTTTTACTGTATACGAAGTCTTATATGCCATGTAAATAGCTTGGTCTGACGTCTACGGCAGAATATTATTATTACTATTATTGTATATCATCAGCGATCGAAATCTAGTTACAAGCCCAAAAATAGACATAATAACACGCTGTCTGGACTCTTAGAATTTCAGGAATGATTTCTATTGAGGCTTTTATAGCATTGGGAAATGTCATATTTGATTGATTAACAGAGAGAAGTCACGTACACAATGTAACTTACAAACAGAGAGTGTGTATAGAGAGCTACAGGACAAAAGTGGAAAGGTGCGATTTATGTCCAGTTCGTGTTGCAGAGTGTTTGTCTTACATGCTTTAATCAGAGTTAATCTAAAGGGTGGTGAATGGTGAAAGTGATTAAGTTATTAAATGTTATTTGTACCGACATAATCCGCAAGCAGCTTCTAAGCATAGTAAACAGGAGCAGAAGCTTGCGTACACTGTTATGCAATCAACTTCTGGGCGTACGTTAAACCAATTATAATGAGCTTTACAAAACAACGTATTACTAAATTATTGGTGTACACTATTTATTATAATGACTGTGAGAACTCCCGAGTAGAATTGCGGGCAAAAAAATAATGATCTGCTAAAAAGGTGCTGGAATTCTCAACAAATGAAAAGTAGCCTTCAATCATTGACTTAAAACCAAAATATTTACATGCACAATGGTTTGATTGACAAAAGTTTGTTTTCGCAGCTTGATGCAAGACAAAAATTGCTGTAGGTCTACACAAACTACACCGATATGATTTGTTTCTTGTTCCAGCAGAGCTTAGCAGAGTTAGCAGAAGCGTCCATATGAGATGATATGGACAGAGTCTTGCCGTCTTTTATTATTTTAGCTTGGATTTTTTCTCCTTGTCTTTGGCAGGGGATACTA
>Ga0194135_10000911_pt1 | contig 17274 bp, 18 predicted proteins | sample LitLau_LLRF_2013_FD_134024 | JGI IMG/M metagenome (GOLD analysis project Ga0194135, IMG submission 134024) | Freshwater sediment microbial communities in response to fracking from North America - Little Laurel Run_MetaG_LLRF_2013 (version 2) | ecosystem: Environmental > Aquatic > Freshwater >...
AACGTTGGGGTGAAAGTTGGCTAGCCTTCTTAATTCCTATACTATGCTTAAATTATACTATACGTCCTAACCGTGAAGGTGACAAGCTGCCAAGAAAGATGACTGACAAACAAATTCCTTATAACCTGCTTGTTTTGCAAAACGATTTTCTCAGTCTTCATCTTCATTCCAACTCGAGATGACGTATACCCATGAAATATTTCTTGCAAGGAATGGTTGTCCAAGTGCCCTCAATTAAATTACGAGGACACTCAGCAGGCTGTGTGTAAAATACAGTTTCACTCTATAAAGATTGCTGTGCAATTAAAGTAAGCGTTAATCCCCCTAAATTATTTTAATGTATGATCATCGATCAACCATCGGAAACTGACGGAAACATTTTTAAACAGACGGCTGTTAACATAATTATCAGAAAATGAAGCAAACACACGCGTGAGTTTTAGTTTAACTGTCTGTACTGCTGTCACCATTCAAGCAAATCTACGTGATTCATTGTAAATTAAGTCGGGGAAATTTACGGCATGGATTTAGATGTCTTTGAGTCTGACATTGATTGCATTATAAATGATAGTGTAACATAACATGTAAACACGGGCTCCACTCGACTTCAGCATGTTTTATTCATCGAGAGGTTTAGAGTAGATCAGTTACGTTCCTTTAAATCGTCATTATCAAATCAAAATCGGAGGATCAGCTTTGTCGATAGGTTTTTGCGACACTCGCTTATAACTCCAACTTATCCAACCTTCACCAACTTAACTACGAGTTATTTATTGATGCGTTGTATGTTTGCAAAAGAGTGTAATTTACTCGTAGTAGGTTTGTTTGCAGTGTGTGTAGTCGTTTACTCATTTTGATACACAAATCTCACACTCTTCCATTGCTCCCAAGCCCTTTGAAACCACCAGCATAAATTTTACACGGATCAAGTTACACACACACGCTCACGTCCAATCTTTAATGAACATATAACAATAGAACGATTTTGAATAAAAATTTATGAATTTTATTTAAATGACAAGTCACGAACATTCACGTCTGAAATTTGTTACACAGAGAAGGCCAGTTTCCCTTGCATTTGCACTAAATAGTCAGTGAGAGTGATTTATTTAATAAAGTGCCCATACCGAGTTGCATTTATTTAACTAAAAGATCGATCATCCTATCACATACATCATTTGAAGTTTTAGGTTATGCTAATCCCTCAGAGGAATAAGTCAAGGTCCACTCATGCAGATAACTACGTATATTATATATATACATATAACGTAGCATGCAAATGTCCAATTGTCCAAACTATTGTCCTCCATAATCTTCAATATTTACACAAAAAGATTATCTTGTTGGTTAAACTGTCTAACAAATGTGTACAAGGGACCTGGCCTTCATTATACTCAACTTGAACAAAGTAATTTCCTCTTCTAGATCATCTCAGTGAGTCTCAGTTCAAAAGTGCAGTCGATCTCAAAAGGCTACAGTGCACTTTATTGAAACCTCTGAAAGGATTCACTAAGCTGCCACTTTGTCACACGAAATATTTGTTACTATCTAGTCTCACATAAAATGAGCCCGAGAAAGGAATTGCAAGTGGAAACCTACGGTAGTCCAAACGAAAGGTACACATTCATGAAGAATATTATAGAACGGAATTGATTCAGAAGAAATTGCATTATCGTTAAATCTCGCAAAACTATTTTCAGCAAGAACTCGGCACCTCTCTTGGGCCAACAAGAGTTCGTTCTTGAAACAGATGAAGAAAGACGGACGAGGAAATATTCGCTTTGGATAATGTATTTTACGACATTTCTTCAATCTGTAGGAGGGTCCATTGTTGTTACAGGAATGTGGCCTTACTTGCAGCAGGTAACTTTCTCTGACCGCGATTACTTCACCTCATTGTGTAGTAGTTTGTTATCATCTCGAAGAGCTTTAAGAACGCACACTGTCTCAGGACTGCTGTATATGCACACCGAGACAATCATGAGAAAACTTACATATTTGCTCATCTGGATTGATTATTTCCTGTTAGACTTGTGACACTTTCTTATTCGTTACTCACTTACATTTTGCTTGAGGTGTATGTGTCATTTCCAAAAGCGGTTGTTACTTTAGCAAGCTTCTTGGATCGGCGTCAATTTAACTAATAGGCATAATGGTTGACTGGCTGAACTTAAATTTAAATGTAAAACGAACAGTTGGACAAAAATACAGACAAGGAATGGTTTGGCTGGGTCGTCGCAGCGAATCCTCTTGGACAATTGATTTCCTCTCCACTAATTGGATGGGTTTGCAATCGTCTGGAAGCAACGAGAAGTCCGTCTATAGTTTGTATTATCCTATTCATTGTCTCCAACTGTTGGTATGCTGTTCTCCCATTACACACCGTTGGGGCGAGTTGGTATATTCTCGTTGCCAGGTTCTTAGTCGGAATCAGCTCAGGTGCGTAAAACTTTTCTTTTGGCAAAGCCTTTATATATAATTTTCTCTGTTGCTCGGAGAAAATGAACTTAGGCTATTACAAATTGTCACACCTTCCATTGTAGTTTGGAGAAAGTGAGACTTTCAATAAGTTTGTTTTCGGATTAGAAGAAGTGTGAGAGTGAGAATACACAGACACGGCACTCGAAATCTTTCTCGCATTGGCTGATAGGAGGTGAATAAATTGACAAGTTGACTTGTGGGTAAATCTGGAACAGAGTAACAAATTAATGCACAGTTAGCCATGACATGACGATTCAAAATTCAGATGGTTGATTTAATTTGGCAGAGATGGGTACAAGTAGTATATACGAGCCGAAATGCCAGACATGGTTGAGAGAGCGAGAGGGAATAAAGGTTGTTATATATGTGATAGTTGTGTGAGAAGTATATTTTAGTGTCAAAACGACAGTGACCAAGAAAGGTCTCAGTGGTGATTTCAGGAAGAACGGAGTAATTTAAATCATTTAAAACATGAAGTCACTTAAGTTTAAGACAGATGGGAATGAAACATCGGCAATCTATGATGTTGGCTGTATTTCAGGAAGCATTACGGCCTGTAGAACCTTCGTGACACAAGGGACACTGCTGGCGGAACGAACTGCTTCTATATCTCATCTGTCGCTGTCTCAGGCCTTAGGATTTGTTTTGGGACCTGGTAAAATACTACAACTCTTGTCTTCCTTAGAATCACAGCTTCACGCTTTTCGTATTCAGTTAAACTCCACCACGACCACCACCATGATCTTCTCTGACGGAACAAACTAATCCAACAATATGTTTGTCTACCAATCTGCCCACTAAATCTTTCTCCCTTACCTTTGCTGCTTCAGTCAATCTATAAATTTAATCTTTGGCTTCCCCTCTGTAGTATATGTATCCGAGAGAAAGCTTCTCTTGCTTGTCTTTTCACTATCTTCGCACTTTTACATCAACACACGATGAGGCTCTCTCTTTCTTACATCAGAGGCCATCGCATACATCTATGCAAGCACACAACCTACTCGCAATATATATAAAGATGCACTACCACAAACGCAAACGCCTCATTCAGATTCGCTTTATTTCAAAAATCCCTAAGGACTGTCGTCTCCCTTGCTTGACAAATTCCTTTCATTTAATTGGGCTTTCTTTTTCATCTTTAAATCATTCTTTCTTCAAATATACTTGGGGGACTTTTCCCAACTTGCCCGCGTGTACATAAAGGTATCTTTTCAAAAGTTTACTTTCTTCTGTAATAATGTAACAGTTGGTCAACTCGCTCTGAAACCGCTGGGGAGAGAGGGATTCGTTATCGGGAGTAGACTTCCAGTTAACATGTACACTGCCGTGGGTTGGCTGACTGCCACCTTGGGACTAATAAACCTGATATTTTTTCATCCAAAATTTTTTCACGAAAGCGACATCGCCATTAGAGAAGCTCAAGGGAAAGCCAAAATTTCTAGCAGATATGGAGACATTTCCACAACTTACAACAGTTAAGCTCGCTCTTAAATCAAAATATTAAACTATTGGAGTGTTGGGACCCACAGAGATGATTTTATGCAATGAATTTTTTATACTCTCTCTTGTCTGTCTGTTCATACGATGTCTATAGCGGACCAAGGCAAAATCGCAATGGATATCAAACCTGACTACGTGGGAGTCATGTCCATAGTTTTCACATTTTTCATTGTCTTCTTCAACTTTGTTTTATTAGAAACGTAAGTACGGCACAGCGAATTTGTCCTCATTAATTACTCAGTTGCAATCATAGTGGCCGAACTTCAATATTAGCACTGTGGTCCGTGGTCTTGTTTTTTAGACTTGGAACTCCCGTATCCATCGACCAATTCGGATGGAGTGATGAAAAAGCAATCACCGTTGTGGGATTGACCATGATTATTTCATCAGTTGTCTCTACTTCCTTGTTTTTTCTTATACCAATATTAGCAAAAGTTCTGGATGAGAGAGTACTCTTGATTGGATTCGGAATCGTTCCTATGATTATTGGCAGAGTGTTCTTTTTCCCATTTGCTGACAAGGTAATTCTTATTTAGATTTCGGACAGTTCTCGTTTTCTATTATTTCTTGTGAGAACTGACACGATGATGAACTCATGAATGTCCATTTTACTAAACGAAAGAATTAATTACACGTATGATCTCACTCTGGAGATTGTAATGAAAAGAATAACTACGAGTTAGCTGAGTCCGTTTTGAAATTTTATTTTGTGATAAACGATGTACATCTGAACTAAAAGCCTTACAAGGAAAAAGGAAAAGTACTTTCTTACACCCTTGATTAAATTGGCATTCAGGGCTATAAATTTTGGTCAAATTAGTGCAAAAGCAGCAGGTTAAATCAATAAGCTTTTGGCAAAGGAAAAACAATCAGTGCAAGAAGCAGCTACCGTTTGCAGTCTTTCGCTTAACACTTTTGGCCAACCGAACAGTGTAATGATGATAATTTCGGAGGTTTTTAGGCATCTTTTCTACCTACGCTTCTGTATATCTAAAGTTGGAACAGGATATGTCGAAGCCTACTTATTAATGCACTTTAAAAAGGGCTATATAAAATTCCACTATTATCAATTAGCTCGTAATCACTAGGTAAGTGCAAAAAGTGGTAGTAGAAATCTAAAAAATCTTATGTACGTACAGACCGCTCCAATGAGACGCTTTGGATGTCTTACAACAACCGGAGCTGAAGTCTTAATGGACGACGACGTCTGCATGCAAGAAGGTCACAAATGGGTCATAATTGATCATGGATGTCCACCTTCACAAGAATGGTGCCAAACTATTCCAGCTTTAGATCCTATTGTGGTTGCCATCGGGTATGCAATATGTACTCTTGGGTTCCCATTTTGCATTGCTTTAAGCCAGACGATTTTCTCAAAAATAATAGGACCCAGACCCCAGGTTCGTTCAAGAAGCAGCATATAAGATTATACACAACAGTTAATGAATGATTAACTCAATTACAGGGCCTTTGGATGGGAGGGCTAACATCGGTTAGCAGTCTGTCCAGAGTTATCGGACCGATTTTTGTTACCTATATTTACACAAACTACGGAACCTATGTTACATCAGGAACTGCATTGGGATTGATGGTTTTAATTTTAATTGTTCTACTTGCGGTTTATAAACGACTAGTGCCTCTAGTAGTGCCTGGAGGCAAAGTTCCTTCAGCTGTCGATCCGTGATACCAATAAGTATTCATCAAGTCAATTTAAAACGTAATACCTGAATGGCTTAAATCTCTGTTTTATATTTAAAATTATTTTAGTAACTGTTGTATGCATTTTATTGATGGGTCTATTTTACCAGAACCATCAGAAGATATAATAAAATTTAGTAAATAAGCATACATTTGTATAATGTTATATCCTTCATAATTATTTATTGGCATAATGAACGGTGCACATTACTTTTAAAAAAGAAATTTTTAATACTTCGGAATCGTAGTACATTTAATAAGAGGAGAATCATTGTGAACATTATAGGATCTGTAGTCTTACGGAGTGATTGTTTCATTTTACGTTATACTATCATTACAAATGGAGACTTGGTAATGCTTGTATATCATGGCTGCTGATAGAGTACAGGTTGTTAGTTTAGTACTTCTTCATTAAAAAGTGTATCAAACAATAGATTTAACTCAGTAGATAGATAATACTTACTGAATATTTTAACAAGATTTCTACTTATTGTGTTTATAGGTTGTTCTCACTATGAATAATTAACAAGAAGTGTAATAACGTAGTTGTAAAAGTGATCAATTATGACCACTTTTTAATGCATTAACTTTTCTATTCAATATAATTATTATTACTATTGAAACACTGAGGATAATAAAGCCTTTCTGACTTTGAAACTTGAAGAATGAGTTGAATAATCGTTTTATAATCTTCTTTAACTTGGTCTTTCAAATGATGTCAAGTTCAAGACATTTCTTATTGCTAAAATGATACCCATGCTTTTTATATAAATCCGGATAGTCAGAAGAAGCAATTATATTTATGCAGCACTATAAACATAAACTGTATTTTGCTTAATATTGCTGCCGACGTCTGGCTCTTTGCTTATCAAATCGGAGTTCCATTTCTTCAAGAACTTTTGGCGTGTACCGAACCACTAATTTAACAGATCCTTGGGCTGCTTTAAGCAATTCAACTGCTTTTTCGTGGTTTTCTCCGTCAACAGACTGCAAACATACATTTTAAAAGTTACTTCTGAAGCTCGTTTTGTAATAGTATATGTACATTGGGTTTGATTTTTATCTCACCACTCCATTAACGGAAAGGAGCTGATCTCCACGTTTGAGTCCTCCATGTCTATCAGCAACTCCTCCGGGAATAATTCGAGAAATGTAAATGGGAGAGTTTTGTTCCTTACCCCCCATTACATTAAAGCCAAGACCTTCTTCAGTTTTAGGTAGTTCCACTACACGGGGGTGCGCGTGACCTTCTGAAGCAGCAAATGCTGCAACAGTGGCCTTAGCTGTTGCCGAAGCACGAATATCGGGTGACCCTTGAATGTCCACCGTCTCATAGACATGTTCGTATACTTCTCGAACTGCATTGAAAAAGTCACTCTGTAAGACTTTCTGTAAAGCTGCTAACTTTGTGGCAGGGACTTCGCCACTTTTTTGAAGTATTTCCAGTAATTCAACTGCTCGTTTTACATCTGAAATGTCAATTACAATTATGCGGATCAGAATAAATAGTTTCGAATGAATATTTCAAATAAAACTAGCACAACATAATCAAAAAAATAACTAATTAAATAATGACGAAGTTCAGAATGAAATGACCGAGAAGTCAGTTAATAATTACTAAATTATTGGTACTTGAAATGACACAGCGATTAAAAAGACGTTTTAATACCTTTTGCTAGAGACAATTGTTCCATTTTGAATCACTTCTACTAGCACTTGGCTGTTTATGAACACTATAAGTCTTAATCAGAGTTATTACTCGTGATAAAATGAACAATAATTCTCAAATTGGTACAATTTGAGTTTTAATAGTTAGATAGGTCAATGTAAATTATGAGTCGAACTCTACAAATCAATGCAAGTAGTTGAAAAGATGTGTTTAAATAAGTGTGATGTCTTTTGAGTACACCCTAAAACTCGTTAGTATTGTGTTCATATAATATATATATTCTACCCGATGATTTCTATCGTGCAGAAGAACTGCAGTGAATCGAATCTCAGTCTTATAGAAAGACTACACTCGCTTTTAAAGACGAGTCAACCCTTTCACGATAGTTGTAAAATGGTGAGAAAAGGGTGGTGTTGGTCTAGGAAGCTGTACGCGTATATACATCCGTTGTATATGCATTACATCTAGAGAGAGTATAGGTCACAACTATAATAATAACACCAGAAGTAGTGTGGTAGTCTGATATGACTAGTAGGACTTGCGTACGGGATGTGGGGAAAACTTTCATTCATTCCAGTTTCATACATACCATTATGCTTTCACCAGACGCTATTCAAATGACTTGTACTTTCCTGCTCTTTGATTTCATATCTGATTTCCTGGTTATTGAAGAAGCTCCTGCAATCCTTGGTATGCATAGTTCTCTAATTTGAAATGTTGCATGCTGATCAGTAAATCAGTATTTCTAATTAGACTTTGTGATCATTTTAAAACTATATTTATGCTTGATCTGCCGTTCGATGTCGTATAAAGATACAATATTCTTTTTCATGAACCGTAAATGGTTTTTCTAACACAGCAGAAAGATTTACACCTGGTATTACTCTGGAGAAAAGGATAAAATGAACTATAGAAGATTATATAGTCTGAAAAGAAAAACGCTGCTTACCATTTATGCAGCATTACGAAATTTTCGTCTAAAAATAGTGTCGATACCGAAGCCAAAATTACCTTAATAATACAAAGTAGAACAATCATGATGAAGTTCATAAAAAATTATTACAGTACTTTAATTAAGACCAGTAGTACAACTTGAAAACCCGTTAAGCTAAGCTTTCACTTATTTAGTTGACTTGCATGATCATGAGAAATACAAAAATATCGCTGTGAAACTTTCACACAATCAAAATTGTGATGTAAAGTATGGTAAATTTTATAGTTACACAAGACAAGATAGAATCATAATATATATTTAGCTATAAGTTATACAAGATTGTGACAAGTTGAAAAGCGACTTGTTGACCACGAAGTACTCGTTATGAAGTTATGAACACATTTATAGCGACTGTTTTTAGTTTGACTATTATCGTTGAAACAAATGTCTCTTACTTTCCCAAGAGATCCTCGATATTAGGATACATCCATTCTGTCTCTTCGAGATACTTCAGTTCTTTACGAAGCTCAGCAAGTCTTTTCAAATGATCGGCATTCTCAATTTTACGCTTGTTACTCTCAGCGAGCAAAATATTTGAATATTTCGAAAATATTTTATCATCTACGGGAGTGGGATTCGAAGAAGAGCTTTTAGTAGATGAAGAAGGCGTCGATGGTGATGGAGTCAAGTTGGCAAGCCTGTGACGACGATTTGTTGGGTTGGCGAAACTATTGTTTCCTGAGCTGCCTGAAGCCGATGGAGGCGTGGTAGGAAGAAGACTTCTCCCTGAAGATGTTTCTTCAGACATCGCGATCTAAATACAAATTTAAGCCAAATTCAGTACATCGAATTCCGTATTTCGTACCATAGTACAACGAAGACGCAAACAATTGTAAATCAATAAAAGTACAATCTCACGGATTACCTCACTAGCTTCAGTCTCCTGATTCACTTCCCAAATTCTTTTGCAAGATCCACCTCAATTTTGTCCAATAGAAATAAATTTGGCACCAGAAACCGTCCCGTTTAGAGTGTCTTTATTCTTCAAATTCGATCTTCCTGCACACTTGTCCAACTACAAAACCCAAATGCATGATGCTTTAATTCCTTGACCTACCACAACCAAAACAATCCATTATACAATTCTACAAAAATTAAAATCCATCGATATACCAGTTTCTTAACGGTGGTCCCACTTACCCTCAGAATAAAATCGAGTACTATGAAAAATTAAAAATCCAAATAGCAGCGAAAGAATTGGCCACCAACAATTCCACGATAACAATTATAAATCCACCACAACAGGACGAAGGAAATCGTTCGAGAGAGAGAGAGAGAGAGGTTTCTTGAGACGATTGCGGAAATGGCGGGAAACGCGTGACTGCCAGTCGTCGTCTCTCTGCCGAAGAATAAGAAGAGGAAGGCCCTCGTGTGGGTTTATTCTTGGAAATCCAACTTCTAGCTTTAGTTGTAGCTTTACGGCTCTTTCAGAGTATTCTTGTCAAAATTCCCTGTGATTTCTTGGTGCTACAAAATTTACATAAATTTCGAATTAGTTTTATATGCAATTGTAGGGTTGTCGGTATATTAAATCATCGTATCGTATTAGCTTTAAGATGGCTGCGAGGGTATCTCAAACTCCGGGATTATTTGCAAAGCAATTGTTTCGAAACTCTCAGCCCCTGTCCTATTGTAAGATTGTGAAGCAATATTCGATTGCAAAAAAGCTATTTTGTGAAGGTCTGACCGAAAAAGTCAATGGTGAGTTAGTTGTTTGGCTTGATGTATAGCAATGTATAAATAAGCATAGATTTTTAGCGATGAATATTATTTTTACTTGAGAGCAATTTAATTGTGGAATAATTTATAATTGTGTGCTGAATTTTGCAGGAGACGGGAATCATCATAATCGATTCCTTTACAAAATGAGAAAACCTAGGATTTTTTCGAATCAGTATTTTCGATCCATTTACTTGGCAAGTGGTGGAGATTTTCAGAAGAAAAACTTTTATGATGTGTTGGGTATTCCAAAGGATGCATCTCAGAAGGAGATTAAGAAAGCTTACTATGAGCTAGCGAAGAAGTATCATCCAGATTCGAATAAAGGAAATAAAGCTAGTCAAACGCAATTTCAAGAAGTCTCGGAGGCGTATGAGGTTAATTTTTTAAGTTAAATATTAACTGCATGATTTTTGTATGCTTAACTGAACTGAATCTGACTAACTGAATTCATGTATTGTCTGGTTGGTTGTTCAGGTATTAAGTGACCAAACTAAACGCAAGGAATATGACACTTGGGGACAGACATCTGAGCAAAGGAGTCGAGCTACTTCTGAGCCTGGGGGCTTCAGTGGTCATGCAAAACAACATCGTGCATGGAATTTCTCATCAAACGTGGACCCAGAAGAGCTTTTTAGACGTATTTTTGGAGATACTGCATTCAAGCCCGGTGCTGATCCGTTTTCTGACGGGTACAAAGATTTTTCAGAGTCAATTTATGGCTATGGTGCAGCTGAAGAGGTAATTCTAACTTCTAACTAAAAATAGAAGAATATCACGAAACGTTTTTTAAGGAAGCTAATTTATTGGTTGTTTTTGGTTTATAGATCGTGATGAATTTGACCTTTGACCAAGCTGCTACAGGTACCGACAAAGAGATCGTTGTGAATGTGATAGACAACTGCCCCAAGTGTGGGGGTTTCAAATGTGAACTCGGGACAAAACCTGTCAAATGCGGCACTTGTAACGGAACTGGGATGGAAACGATGTCCACTGGACCATTTATTATGCGGTCGACGTGCAGGCAGTGCATGGGGACTCGTCAGTTTATTGAATACCCATGTCTTGAGTGTGATGGACGAGGAACCATGGTGCAAAGGAAGCCTTGTACGGTCCATGTACCACCAGGTAGGATACTATAAAAACGTAGAATTGCTTCATGATTAAGCCAAGGCTGTAACATAATACTTGAAAATTAGGAGTCCAAGACGGTGAAGTGGTTAAAATTCAAGTCGGCAAAAAAGACGTCTTTGTCATGTTTAGAGTGGAAAAGTCCGATTATTTCACTCGTAAAGGGTACGACGTATACACGGATGCCGATATCTCCTTAAGCCAAGCAATTCTTGGAGGCTCAACTCTAATTAAAGGCCTTCATGAAAATATCACAATAAATGTAAGTTTTTAATTTTGATGATAACGTTAATGTCAGGCTAATCCATCTTATGATTTCAGATCCCCAGAGGAACCTCATCAAATACAAAAATGAAACTGCGGGGAAGAGGAATACGGAAAGTGGATGGGTTTGGCATGGGAGACCACATAGTAACCTTTAAAATCCAAATTCCTGCATATTTACATCCTGCACAAATTGCACTGCTAAAAGCCTACGCAAAAACAGAAACTGATACACCTGGTACCGTAGCAGGAATAAACAAAACCGACGATGGTAAACAACAACCTAATGACCAATAGAATCATTTTATCCGTTAATGTCTATAACGATCTCGTGTAATAGAGAGATGAAATAATAAATAGAAGTCAAAATGACCTTCATCTAGGGGGAAGTTATTAATGCAATATTGTGTTCTGACACTGTTAGTTAGTGCAGAGACAGTGATTTTGTCATATTGTATGAGACCGAGAAGAGAAGAGAGGGTTGGTCAGCATCCTCAACGCATAGTGAATAGTACACAATTACAGTTGGAACGACATCATCACAATTAAATTTTATTTTCCTATTTGAATGTCTTGATAACGTTATTTTTGGAGTAGCTACTATAGTCATCGTCTGATTAGAGAGTAGTCTAGCTACTGCAGTTATTATCATGATTACCAGCTTGCATAAAATTATACATTATTTAAATAACCAAGGATATAATATAATTTGTTTTCGTCTTCTCTGTTGATTTATCAAGATCTCGTTTACAGTTTTTAACTCTGTCGAAGTTCTTCACAGCTATTTATGGCCTACTGAATGGGTCTCTGTTTATCAGTTTTATCTAGTCTAACTTATGTCCTACACCAACGCCTAGCAATTGTAATCTACCTTCCCCTCTCGTCTTACTGTCCTGTGGGAGGAGACCAGTTTGTATCTGAACCAATAGGACAGTAATAAAGCTAATGATAATATAATTTTCATAATAATAACAATAAGAATCAACAATACACATTACACAGACAGTACAAACATTCCCTCCCAACGAGGAACTTATCTCCGAACGCACTACCCTTTTTTCACTACTTTGGAAGGTGACAGCAAAAATATTTCTAGTCCAGTTTAAAAATGTTCATACAGTAAATCGCAAATGTGCCTGGAGGCCGTATCTTTGCTAGCACGAACAGTGAGACGGTACATCTGAAATAAACAAATAAAACCTAGTCATTCTCAAGCCCCCGATGACTTTTAAGCTGAGAAAAACCAAAACGTTTGCGTCAGGTTACCTGTGCCTGTTTATTAGGCTCAAGGCGGAGAAGACATCCGATTTGTTGATTTCTTGTGTGCAAGATTCCAGCACATACAAAATTGTCTGGGTTAGGATCGATTCCTTTAAGTAGCTGCAATCCAAATCCTGACAACTTCACCCCATTAGCGTTCGAGTCCATAGGATTGGCTGCTTTGAATATTTTCTGAGTTTCCTGTTGGGGTCTACAAAGAATTATAAAAAATTAAAATGCTGCTTACACAAGATGGTAAAAGCCCGACAACTTAACATCACTTTAATAATTTTAGACTTACCCTCCTAAATTTTTCCATCGGGCAAAAAATGTTTCACCGTTCATATCTGTAGCTTCCAAGAATTTGTTAATTGTCACCGGCAACTTGAGATTCAGTTTTTGCACTTTACTATTGTAAAGGAAACTTATCACCAGACTAGGATATTCTATGAAAGAAACAAGCTTATGTTACAGACAACGACGATAGACTTTTCTACTTAAATCATGCTTAGAAATACCTCGAAAGTCTTCTATGCATTCAATATTTATCATTTGTTGTACTTGTGCCCCTGCTTCTACTGTCGTGTCAACTGGTTTGACTTGTACAGAGACTTTAGTTGCGAGTTCTCCACCACATGAGACACTCGGGTCGAATGCCTGCAATACATACATTTATCTCGTAATCACACCATCCGTTGAAGATTTTGGTATTTCACTAATTGTAAGAAGATTCACAGAAATAAGAGCACGCACCTGCATTGATAGGGCAGATTTGTTCCCATAAAAGAGAGTAATTCTTCCAAGATTAAGTCGATATTCAGCCTTAACTCCGATTTGCAAAATGTCGTTTTCGAATAGCACTCCATTATTTTTCCATGTCAATTTACTTAGGTTATCGATGGGGGTGGAGCTCGTGGCTACTCCAATTGAATTACCCATACTATTAACGTTGTTTACAAGACCACTGCCACCTCCACTTTGTGACTGAGTTGAGTACATATCTCCGAATACGTCAACTAAAAGATCTGTCTGTCCATTTTGGTGTGCAGCTGGTGCAGCTTGTGTATGAGAAGTGAGGGCTGGTGTTGGAGCCGACGAATCCTTTGTTGCATTAACGTCGATAGGTTCTACAGTTCGACCAGGCTTCTTCTTTTTCAAGATGGCCAGGATTGATGATTCTCGCTCGGGGAAAGGTGGCATTTCTTCCAGAACCGTGGCCTGTAAAAGTGATTTCAGTGATTATTATTTACATGACTTTAGATATTTAGGTATTCGTTTTTGGAGTTTTCTCACCAAAACGTCAGTGGAAGCTACAACACTTAAACGCAAATATTCTGACGCTCTTTGTTGTAATTCTGCATCGGAAGAGCGAATGTTACTATCTTGTTTGAAAACCTCTTGAATCTGGCCTTTAATTTCCGGGAAAAGGTTGATAAACTTTATATAGGTAGATAGAAGAAGAGCTCTTGTAGCCACAGAACACAAATGATATTTGGAATGAAGTAGGTTAAACTGAACAATAGGAGCAGATCTCGGGTCTCCAGCGATTAGGTTACCAAATTCGCCCAATATGTATCCGCCTACTTTTACCATATTTTCGTGGCAGGCTGGAGCTTGAAGTGCTTCAAAAACTGTTTTTGCAGCGTAGCCTAATATCAATTATCACACATTAATATAAAGGTAACTATTGGCTTGCTCAATTTTGTAAATAATAAAGATACCTTGAACATCTTCTCGATTTACGACAATTTGGATGACTCGATACCAAACTTCTTCTGAAACGTGGTCCCCTGCCATTCTTATTAAGTTAAGGATAACATCAACGTACCAAGAGTAGTCCGTAGCATATTTCTCTGCTAGAATTGCGACTTTTAACACCATCTCCTCACGTATTGAGTAATCTGCTGTTTCAAGATAATTAAGCATTTCTTGTACGATTTCCTCCGAGTTGCTTCGGTCACACATAGCATACAATAAATCTACTGCTCGTTGCCTAACGCTCACATCTCTTTCAGTCTGTAACAATAAGAAATGTCATATTTTATAAGAGAATGAACCAATATGAAAGCTATAATCAATTGATCAATACAAATCTGTGGTTACTTTTAATGCATTGATGACAGTCTCCTGATGTTTCTTCACAGCTTCGTGAGAAAATTCTGAAGTTGCGAGGAGACACATGGACTCTAGGGCCAAATATCTGAGGTTGGTTTCTCTGTGAGTTAAAAATTGGCCAAGTTGGTTACAAGCCCGCACTAGTAGGTTTGGTTCACTATCCGAATGAATTATTAGACTGATGGCTTCGAATAAAACGGCGTTCTTGGCATTAGAGTGTTGCACCTTTTTCGATTTAGGGGGTTCTTGGGCTTTATTAAGGATTGTCTCCAGACATTCATTAAGTCTACCTCTTACTCCAGGGTCGTCTAAAAGCAAGCAAGTGTTCTCATTACATACTATAATCAACCTGCGAAAATGCCTTAAACAGTTATCGACATACCAGGAGGAGGATAATTTTGAAGCAATCTCAAGAGTTTAACTGATAACCACGGTGCTGGAACGAAGTAATATGTGTAGTCTTGTAGATCAGTATAACTTGCAGTGACAATCTGAACACATTTAAAAAAAATATAATGAATATTCCCTAGATATGTTGGGGTAAAATTTTGAAGCTATAATTTTTGCCCGTTCTTACACGACTGAGACGCGAAACGGCAAGAGAGACGCAACCCTTATATTCCTCTGGCGAGCGTTTAACAAGAGCCTCAATGAGAGATGAGGCAGCTGTAACAACGCCCATATGTTGATCATTGAGCAGATGGATAATTCTTGATGTCCATTCTCCACTAGGAATGATATCAGGGTGGATTCGAAACAATCTCAATAAGCAGAGAGCAGCGGATTGTTTCACCACGTCTATTGTCTCACTAAAAACAAATCAAGGTTCACATGGTTTGTCACCTCAGAAATCATTCTGCGTAAGAATTGAAGCTACTTACCCAGAAACTAGTAGTCTTGGAATGTCAGTGGAAAATGCTTCTGCCATTTCTCTGCTCCCAATGTTCGCGATACATTGAAGTGCGAGATTAATGTGTATAGGATTTCTGGCCTGCAAGTCATGTTTGATGCTCTGGATGATCAACCTTATCAAGTCACTGTTCGTATTAACCAGCACAGATATGAATAAATACCCCTAGAAGACAAACAAACACAAAATTACGACCTTATCCCTTCCATTCTTACAATCGTACGATTGAATAAAATACAAAAGATCCTTACGATTTGCTTCTCGGTGTACTTATTAGAGGAAAGGAGATTGACAGCTTCCATATGACCAAAGTCGATGTCATGACCCAGGAGGAAAATAAACAGAAGTTTGCAGACATACTTCTTCTTCTGATAGCCATCCAGTGTCTTATCTCCCTTAAACTTGCTTCGGATATTTGCGAGCTCTTTGTTTATTCGCTTGATCTCTGCCTCCTTACTTTTACCTATAAACCCACAAACAAATAAGTCAGTACATTACCATCATTAGAAATCATTCCATAAAAACTAACAATCCTTCTTGGCATATCAAGCTCATCTCTGTCCACACTAACTAAACGGCATAATAATATATGAACCTCTATAAACAAAATAACGCCCCCATTCTGCTTTCCGTGAGTTTTGGACTAAACGAGAAGAAATGGGATCACCGGAAATGACACAGACGAAAAACGGATCTGAAACTAAGAAAGCGACAACTTGACTGGTGACGTGGTGGTACTCTACTCTGACCTCCGTCTGGGGGAGTTTCCTGATAACATTACATTAACTTATACTGACTATTCATTCATATCACTTGTCAAACCAAATTAGACCTCAAGTTCACTCAGAAAACAGTTTTAAACCGCTTCAACAAGGAATACCCTCCCTAAACTTGAACACCATACACGTCACCCCAATGATCCTTAATGTCAACCCGTGGGGAGCTGTATAAACATCATAGCCGGTGACCTTTTGACCTATGCACCCAAACAACTCCATACATACATATATACACAAAGCGAAACGAGTCGAGACTTACAATTCCTAATGTCGGAGATGAATACAGCGAGTCCTCGCATGCCATCGCCTCGTGCGGCAGGCATGACTTTGTCGAAGTAGTCAGTGAACTTTGACACACAACAGGGAGAAGTGTTCAGGAGTGTAGCACTGACAGAGTGACTGTGTAGTAGTGTGGGGCGGTGTTCAGATGGATGAGAAACTTGTTCACCTGATAACACGGCCTCTCTTGACTGTCGCTCGACCCAAACTGCCACCACCACCAACCAACACCGAACACCAACGAGCGACACAAATCTCACCACCACCACCACCACCACCTTCATCTCTCTCTCTCTCTCTCGTTCCATATCCCCCCGACATAATAATAATATTGTACACTCTCTGAGATACTCTGATCAGAAAACCGCAGCGAAGTCTATTCTTGCACTTGTGTGTCAGTTGCTGGACTATCGTCTGTTGTGCCTGGCAGTACCCACTTACCCACGAGTTTCTTGAGGATTTGGGAGTATAGGGA
>Ga0194135_10000912_pt1 | contig 17240 bp, 10 predicted proteins | sample LitLau_LLRF_2013_FD_134024 | JGI IMG/M metagenome (GOLD analysis project Ga0194135, IMG submission 134024) | Freshwater sediment microbial communities in response to fracking from North America - Little Laurel Run_MetaG_LLRF_2013 (version 2) | ecosystem: Environmental > Aquatic > Freshwater >...
CGATTTATGAAACTCACCGTTTCATCTCGACCCGATTTAGCAGCATCTTTGACAGCTTTTTTGTGTTTTTTAGAACTTTTGGAGCCTTGACGTAAATACGACAAAATTTGCGCTAATTTGTTGATTACAATGTCATTGGTTGTTAGTGTTGCTTGCCCTTCTGCCAGTGGTACATCGGCTTTACTGCGAATAAGAGTTGTTGGAATGTCGCTTTCTGCATACTCATCTTCCAAATCCATCACAAAAGCCATTCTTCCAGGAACAAACAACTCATTGCGCTCTGGTACTGTGTTTCGAAACAAGGCTCTGTAAACGTTTCTACCCATCTTAGTCTTAAACGAGGACTCCAAGTCAGTAGCTGCAGTCGCAGCAGATGATGCCGGTGCAGGCTTTTCTTTCTTAACTGTATCAGGAGTTCCTTTGGATTTTGCAACTGATTTCTGAGTTTCTTTAGTTTCAGCCGAATCATCCTCCACTTCTAACCCTTCCTCACCTTCAGGAAACGTGTCGATTTCACTTTTCACCTACAATTAGACATTACACGTTTAACAGTAGCTAACCTACCTTGAAATATTATATGATAGTATACTGATCAAAATAAAAATTTATTACTTTTTGCAACAAAGCATAATCCAATCCTTTCACCAAGTGAGTGTGCTCCATATCTCCTCCCAAGAACTTGGATTCTTGTATAAGCTGTTTTCTTCTTTCTGCTGCATCCATATTTCTAAAAAATCCCAACTTAATATTTAAGTCATGTGAGATTACTCTACCTTTCATAGCTTAAGTTAAAAGAATTATTTACCCCCTGAAATCCGGAGCAACAGCTCGATAAGCACCTTGACTAGTAAGGAGCTCTGTCTCTCGCCCTCCTCCTTCCGGATTTACACCTTCACGTCTTTCCTTTGCTCTGTCTCTGTATCTTTTGGCCAATTCTGCCATTTGATCATCTTCTTCCTTTTTAATTTTTGCGTAGAGACTTTTCTTAGTCTTCCTCTTCTCACTTTTCTCCTTGTCATAATGTTTCCGAACTGACGAGGGGACAGCGGTTGAGGGCGTGGCAGGCGGTGGCATTGAAGACCCTCCATCCGCATGGTCGCTTTTCGATCTATCACCCGGATGTCTTGGAGTCATAAACAGCTTCCGAAAGTCATCGTTAGTGAGCTTCCTACAAGTGAATTTATTCAACCATGACTCATGAAACTCGATTCCGTTAATAATACCTACACAACTCAATAACCTCTTGAATTTCGAAACAGTTCTTACCTCTCACTATCCGTGTAACTCATGGCTGGTGGTGACCCGTTCAAACAATTCACTTCCTCTCGAAATTTAAAATATTTTACTTCACAAGACTTTCAAAACTTGAGTATCAACAATTACGAGAATTTGAGTTTGGCGCTAATGTCATGTGCCACAGTGCCCCAGTATAGTCTTTGCCTGAATCCAGAACTGACAATGAGTCTAGGACTCACAGAGAGTCAGTCAGTCAGAACTCGTTGTAGAGTGACCACACTGACCAGTGACCCTGATGACCATGAATCAAGTCGCTGAAAAAAGTATGAACTATGAACTTATTTTATTTTAGAAATGAGGAAGCCAAATCATCAAAGGAGTTTAATGCGTGTGTAATAATGTAATTCAATATTTTATTTCATTATTTCCGTTCTTAGAATCTACCATTGCCCCACAGACGAAATTATTTACAGATTTATTTCACAGAGAGACTTCATCGTGTTAAATCTAAATAAATTGATGACGGTACATCCAAATTAAACTTCTAAGCAGAAAGGTACAAAAGAGCTAACAACTAATAATAGCATGTATAGTGTGTGTGCGTTCACATGCCTGTGAATATTGATTCGCAGGAATTTATTAAATGCCACGCATCATACTTAGCATCTTACTTATAATCATTTTAACTGCGAGGGTCAATAAATATTGTATCTTTATCAATTAAAATAAACATCTGACACACGGGAAACGAAGAATCTACCAAGTCTACTGATTATTAAAGATTAAGCATTCTTAATTAAGATCTTATTCTAGAAATGTTGTAGTTTTAAGAGTATTGTGACGCTGCGATGGAATCGGTTAACGTTTGGAAAGAAGATTTTTTCACATTATCTATATTTATTTATTGTTAATCATAGAAGATTTCCTTAAATTGGTTTTAACTCTATTTCATGTCTTGGATTTTTGTATGTTTCAACAAATATTGTCCACGATCAGGGTTATAGAAACAGATGTATAGTCTGTTTAAGGGATTAAGTCTTAAAACATTGTGTTCTTACAAATATTTGTTACTATTCATACGTATAGGCAAAGATTAACAAAATTTATTGCTAAAAACAATGTAACGCAAATGAGTACTTTGGACCAAAATGCATTAGTCGATTCGTTTCGTTTGCTAGGATTCAAAAATTGTGTAAAAAGTTATTACAGTTTTATTTTCATGCGATATTGTACAGATGTATCAAACCTGTAACTCATTAACCATTGTCAATAACATACTCAACAAAATTGACGAAGAAACATAATAAACCATATTATTATAAGTTATGCTTTTCTAACGTACAGCAGCTTTGCATAGCTCTTCTCAGCATCTCAACATCAATTTGTGTTTGAATACTCTTCGATTTTAAAACCCTCTTCAGCCAACTTCTCCAGTAGCTCTAGAGCAGTTGTAGCTGCCTTCAAATAAGTACACATTTCAAACTAAAGGATGATTAAACACCCAAGCCCAGGGCCGATCGACTGTTGCTTCTGGAAAGTATAGTCGATCGGCCCTGACCTAAACCTGTATAGGATTATCTCATCTCTGAGCTCCATTCGAATATAAATTGTACAATAACAAAATACCACAAGCATGACAAGATTCATTCCACTCAAATATAGTAATATCACAAGAGGGAAGCCAAAAATAGTTCTTGAAGGTGTTAATCACTGACATTTAAAATTGACTGCAAGTTCTCGACTGTTTTTCAACGAATGTATTTTGTTTTCTCCCAAATATGGTTGGAGACAACAATACACGGAACTTGAAACTATTTAAACTTTCTTATTTACAAATTTTTACGCGAGGAAGGCTTTTTATGCAAGCCCGTAAATGTAGCGTGTAGAGCTGCGAACTTTGTAAATTATCACTGAATAGTCCGTTGCGTAACAGTAACAAAATTCAACATTGTAGTATGATGATTTGTCAGATTGTAACTCTTTAATTGTAATAACAAGGTGTCAATCGTATCTTTTATCAGACACGTCCTAGTCGAAATCAAATTTTTGAAGGTAATCATCCTGGTCACATATTGCAGTCAACAGTTCGTTTGATCCCGGACTGGCGGAGACACAGAATCCGGCCCTCTCTTGACTTTGAATTAACCCGTCTTTAGTATAGAACCATTTTGTAGCATCGTCGCATTGCCGGAATACCACGGGAGCACCGATGTATAGTGAAGTAGGCATGGACAGACATATTTCGTCGTGCTGAATGAGACCATCTTTAGTCAGAGCCCATTCCTGCGAATTAATTCAGAGTTAAATTATCAGGTCCACCCGTACAATCCTTCACCAAAACGAATGCTTTGATATATACCTGATTTCCTCCAGCTCCGTGGCACTGGAAGAGCTGGGCAGTATGATAAGACTGAGCACCCATTGTATCAATGCATCTGTGACTTTGTTGGAATGAGCCTAGTCGTACAACGGCAGTCTGGGGAATTTTGAGGTCGGGGTAAACGTGTTTTAAGTACCACTTGAATGGTTTGCATTTGAGTCTATCTCTGATGGCCAGTCTTTCGCTAATGCTGTAAAAGAAACGATATAGCTTTGAGTTACGACATGAATTAACACAAGCTGTTACCCAAACCACGGCGAACTTACTCTCCGAAAGGAACTGCCTTGGCCAAAGGAACTTTTGAGTAATACAGATCTTTGTACGAATCCATCCACACTTCTGCAGCCCGTCGAGTATTCTTGGCAAAAACGGCTCCCGAACCTCCGGGAAAAGAGTACGGGTGCTGTTTACGGAACACGTGGCCTACTCTCGAACAAGGAACTATTTCCAGAGTCCCTCCACATTGCCAAACTCTGAAGCTTATTTCTATTGAGAAAATTCGAATTATTGGAAATGCTTGCGTGAAAATTGAACTCATCAAACGCAATTGATGATAAAGTGAGGCTGTCTTGAAATATCAGTGCATACCTAAGTTTTCTCCACCCCAAATGTCCATTTGAGTATCATATTTCCCCAGTTCGTTAAAATACTGTCGATTTATGGAAAAAAGTCCACCAGCTATGATGGGCGTTCTGAAAACCATCAAAAATGCTTTCACTACTCTTTTCTCTTGAACTAGTCAGTGTAATATTTATAAATTATAAATATCCAAACTGGACCTACCTGATGATTCGAGTTGGGTCTTTTGCAAACTCTGACCTGTCATTAGGACTTAGGTATTCCCATTTAAAGACTAAGTTCCAATCGAACCCACCTCGGAGTTCAGCTGATGCTGCTACATAGCGGAAGTCATCCATGTTGATCACATCTATCACTGGACTCACAACATGGGTCCGATTCTAATGAAATCAAACAAGCATACATGTATACAGACGACTCATAACACGATTTAGTTTCTAGAGTGGGTCTTACATCGCTGACTAGTTGAAGAAGCGGCTCAAGCCATCCGTCGTTGCACTCGCAATGAGAATCCAAGAAGGTAAGTATAGGTGCTGTAGCGAAATCTGCTCCTTTTACTCTTGATCTCATCAATCCTGTCAACGATCATTTAAAAACCTCTCATGTTGAATTTGAAACAACAACAACAACCAGATTATTAAGTCACAGCTACATTTTGGGAAAGAATGGGATCGCCCTTTCACACGCAACGCAAGAAGTTTTCTTCTAAAGTTGTTGAAATGTTTTATCTTAAGTGTGAAAACTCGTATTTTTGACACTTAAATCTCCAACACTAAAAACCCATTTTTCTCAAAGCTGCAAAGCAAGTAAACCAGATCATACATGGAAAAACAGCTTTATCTTTTGCATTGGTAAATGTAAATCAAAGTCCAAGCAGTAATTCCGATTCCTAAACTGACTTCAGATGTGAAATAAAACCAGTGGTAAAGCTAGTAAAGCTACAAACGTGCCACATCAATAACAGGCATAGACATTTCTTCACTTTATCATGATGATACAATGCGAGTATCATATGCGACATGTGACATGGAAATCTATCTATCTGTAGAGTTATGTCCAAAAACACGTGTGGCATGACAGAAAGAATCCTATTAGAGATAATAAGGTATGGAAAGTTGTCCATTAACTACCTTTCGTTTCCCAGTCAAGAACTTATAAGACGACATTTATTTATTTTGCCTTGCTGAATGAATAATATGTTTATTAATGGAAAACAAATCTACTGCTAGCATACAGTTTATATCACTGAATGGACCAACGTGACTCCATATAACTAACTCTAATAATAATCTAATACAATATTCATTGACTGATTGATTGCCCGTGAACTTCTTCCTTGATATCGATATGTCTTATGCAAACACGTTGACAGATTACAGCATTTTAATTTGCCATATGCTAGTGTTCGATCCCAACTCTAATAAGAGAGAATGTTGGATAATAAAACGAAAAAAAATTATGGATATTAAGATTTTGTGACACGTGTGAACAGGTGACTCCATACATAATGTAATCAGAAATAGCATGAGCTTCTTGATCTTGGTTTTCAAGTTATATCAAAAATGAATAGCTCATTCCATTTTGTTATTTTGCTTTCTCTTTTGTTTTTGCTTAGCTTTGGGGTTAACGTGAAAAATTGAGATAATTGTAAAGTGTTATATCGTGAGGCATTATTCACAAAAATTGCAATCAACTGTAACTAACCTTCTCGTTTCTCATTCCTCAAAATCTTGACTTTGCGAATTTTGGCAAGTAGAGCTCCATCATCGGCTAAAATTAAAAGGAAGCGTCTCGTTAAATTACACATGAAAACCCATTGAAAAATAGCAATGTATCTTACCATTGGGAGATGCATCGTCCACTAAAATAATCTCATGAATAAGATGTCTTGGACTGCGATTCAGAACCGATGCAATTGTACGGAGAAGCGTTGATCGTGCTTCATTATGAAAGGTTATAATTACGGAAGTTGGCTTCAGCCTTGAAACTGTGTATTCCTTTCTTCGGCACCTGAAATTAAAGATCAAAGATTTTTAATAAACGAATTGTCTCACTTTTCTCGCTTCCATTTGAGTTGTAGATTTGATTAGCTGCGAGATTAGCCCTTTATTCCTAACAGATCATCTCTAAAGAACGCGAGTAAATTAAAACCCATTAAACCCTCATCAAAGACCTCCCTTGCCTTAAGGAGACAGCTTTAAGCTACGTGCAACGAATCTTAGTGTGATTTACAATCAGAAAACAACAACGTACACCTCCATCATGAGATCCGAGTTTGTGAATTGAAATGCCATGTGCGTCTGTAAACACCTTGTTTTTAAATTGAATTACTCTGTTAACATGGAAAGCTATTAAGTGCATAAACACCTTTACGGTTACGCGCGACGATACAGTAAACGGACATAGCACAATATGCTAACGATCACTATTCAATCTGTCTAACACAACAGGAATTAAAAGTCACCGAGGTCAAGCTGTCCATCAACGGATATCACTCGCATACATAAATGAATAAGAATGACTATCTGATGAATCGCTTGCAAAGCGATAGATTCTTCAAAAATGGATGAATTGACACACTTAAGCTTGCAAGGGATTTTTATGTCATAGTCATGTGTACATCAAACCAGAGATCTATAATATCCTTACATGGGATTTCTTGTATCAGGAATTGCCCTGTCCATAGGCAAGTTATCGGACGCTAATTGATTGAACTTAGTTTTGGCATAAGTGTCCTCTCCACGATGGACTCGGTCTCCCCTCAGATATCCTTCTTGGTCAAAGTTTTCGAAGGGATCTGCTTGTTCATAATCTTCATCCATCCACGTGCTACTACTGCTGGCTTTTCTACGATCAACAATCATGTCATACTTGTGATTCGTCCTTGTTCCTGTGGAAGGGGTCACATCCAACGGTCCTGCCGCTGCTCCGTTGCTCCCTTCTAGAATAAAAGAAGTTTGTCGTATAGTAAAAAAACTGACTCATCTACAAGTCAAAGTCACTCTAAAATGCCAATAAGGTATTGAGCATCATTTGTAAGCAATTGAGCATTCTGTCCAACTCCACAAGTTCCCTGATAGTGTGAAATGAGAATGGACATCTTCATCTACCTGGTAGGGAATCTTATTAATATTCCAATCGGGGAAATTTAGGGACTTCATTTTGGCAATGATAGTGGAAAAGTAGCTAGTTCAGGACATTGAGCCGCACTTGAACTTCTACTTATTGCCTGTTATGTAACTATATGTTTATGAGTCGTAGGTGTAAACACAAATCTGAGCTTGAAAGAACTGGCCGATTGCGTAGGACACACTATAGCTGATTATCACGATTTCAGATTCGTGAATTTCTGATCTTACTAAATGTCAAAATTATCTAGAAACTGTATAAAGAGTATGATTGAAGTTTAATCGTTCCAAATGGTTATGTGTGATTTTTCCCCAAATATCTGACTGACAGCAATGAAAATTTCAAACTGTTCGCTTTCATTTAATTCATGCAAGCTGTTTAATTACCCGTGTGGATTACTTAAATATGCTCCTTCATTTTGGTCTAAAACTACAAATTCAAGTTTGAGCCGCTTATTTTTCATTTCAAGATGAACATGAAGATCTTCCTGTCCAAGGAGATCGATGGTCTTCTAATGAAATTAAAATTCTGGTCAAGTTTATCAACCGGGCGTCCATTTGGCAGGTTAGGCATTTGGCATAATGATATGTGTGTACTTTTCAGTCTGCAGCATTCCTGTACTCGGTGTTCTCTTCGTCCCGCATACAATAATGCGTGGTCAACTCCGATGTCTAATAAATCCTCGGAGTAATTGAGCAATTATTGTAAATTGCATTTACGAGCCAAATACACTAATTTATGACCGTCGTGTGTTGATTTACTTGCTCTGCAATTTCTCTTGAATTTACCTACCATAAAAAGATATCACTGGGATTTGCAGTAAAAACTCGTGATTCTTGTGAGATTATAGTTTGTTTGTGCATCGCATCATTTGATCTTTCAGATTCCTTTCAATTCCTGAAAGCTCCAACTTGTTGTTGACTTAACTGCAAAATTGTTTGTGATAGAACTGAATGCAGTTTCACTGCCTAAAAATGCTGGCTTAAAAAAGAGGGTTCGGTTTTAATGCTTATTTAACATTCACGAGATGCATCTATAGCATCTAGTTGCAGTTGGGGTAATACGTGTTATGGCATTTGCAATCAAGACGAAGTGTAGGAGTGGAGATGACAGGATTCATTACCTCGAACATATCTTTGAGAGTTGAAGTCATTGTTGGAAGAACTTTCCCAATTGCTCGAAGGAAGAATCACTGAAGAAGGGTCGGAAGACCCTGCTGTGTCGAATCCTCCTCCTGTCAGAGCCTCAGCTACTCCCACGCCCTGTAAACAATCATCAACCCATATTTAATCAATGTTCGCAATAATTATTTGCCATTTTTAAATTAGATATGCTTGCGATGAAACTAAGGTCATGAGTCATGACCAGTGTTCTAGAGATTTTAGTAATTCCTGTGCAAAAGTGCATGACAATTTCTAACTTGTTAAATTCGCAGCATATACATACATTAATTGTGGTTGGCCTTTTGTCAGGTAAAGCCTGAAGCGTTTCCCCAAGTTAATAACAAAACAACAATCAACAATCCAAATTCTGCTTTACTAAATGCCAACTGCCCACCCAAAAGCAATTTGTCAATTTTGCTACACTAAATTAAAAAAATTCTCTTGATGATGATTACTCTCTATGTGATCATGAATAATCCTCCGTCCGTTGGTTAATGATGATCATGATGGTGATTTCTGAACGGCAAACCGTAGCAAATAAGCGAGTGTCTATTCAATGTGAGCTGCTGAACTTGATAGAGTTGCAAATTAAGAATTCATGGATTTTCAGGCACAATAACATTATACATGTATGATAATTCTGCATGCTTCTGCGGGGCGAGTAAAAAATTCAGAGCCGCAAACAATGACAAAACACTTAAATGCAGGATATGCACAGGATGGTCTTTTGTTGAACCCTAACTTGATTTAGTTGTTCGACACATGCGAAACTCGCAAAACAAAACCTTATTTGCTTATATACATACTTTACAGGGAATGAAGTGCAAAACACAAATACAGACGAGATGATGTGTCTCTTGTAAACATCGTATCAAAATACAGATTTACTGTAACTAGTTTTGACTGGTTTCACTATGCTCGCATATATTTTTTGCTCGTGTCAATGGCTGTTGATTGCGATTTGGCATCCCTTAAGCCGTGGATGAATTGAGTTGCTGTTTTCAATATTTTGGGCTTGCAAGCACTACATAATATGTAAGAACGAGAATTTACATACATGTGATAATTACTTGCAGGTTAATTAAAGGGTTATCACATCACTTAACATCCGTCAGTTTAGAATTTAAATCTGTTAATTTATCACACCATTGAAATGTTCAACTGGTGCATGAGTCAGTGATGTCTTGTAATTATCAGTCATGTTACTATAAGGTTCTAGATTAAAGAGAACTTATCACGAGGATTACCGCGAAAGGAAATGTAATGGAGGTCAATTCAGTTTCAATAATTGCACGGCACTATAATGAAAAGGTTTAAGTCAAAGTTTTCAACTACAGGACAGGTATTGACAGCTATTAGATGTCAGTACTACTAAGCTTCTTCTTCGAAGTAGATTTTTCTAGTTGTAAAAAGTACAAACGCATAATATTCTTATTATCTGATATTGTGTGCCAAGCTTCCGTTCATGTGGATCTTATAGAAACTCAGGTTGCTTCATTGCCCACGCAAAAATCAGACGAGTATTAAATAATGCTGAATATTAATGGACTGTTTTCATGTAAATGAAATTATGAAACCTAATAAGACGCTGCGTATACAAAGCAATGAATGATAAAGAGATCGCGATGGTGGGCCAACTTATTGCCAACTAGGATTTCTATTAGTCATTAGCAATACTAGTAGTTGGTTAAAGATCAAGAAAATTTGAAACAAAAAGTAAAAAAGAGATGAATGTCCTACATTCAACATTGTGTGCTACACTCCTACCGGTTTGAATGTTGGTCTCAAGAAGACCCTCAACTCTAATATTCCTTGGCCTGACAGCAGTCGTTCTTGCTCTATTGGCGATTGTATCGTGTTATCCTCTGACATCGGAATGTTGTTTGTTGGCTGTTACTCATCTTTAAAATAAAAAGGAACTTAGAGAACTGATTTTTCCGCTGCATGAGCATACTCGATATGAATGGGTACTATTGGGTACCATCCTTCATCCAAGATTATAATAATTATGTATTATTCTTCGTTTAAAGTCATGCATATTTATTTGCGGTTGTGGTTATGCTATTTTTATGTCTTCTTTGAAACTAGTCAAGACAAGCAGATGAGTGTCTAATGCCTAGTATCTCGTTATATTTACTGCAAAGAAACAGTTTGAATTTTTATTTAAATGGAATATGAGATAGAAATTCAAGCCCCGTAAAATTTTGCAAAATGAATCAATAGTTGGCGGTGGGAATGGGAATTGACGCCGAGATTGTTTAGATTATTTATTTTAAATTGGTACAAGGAATCGTTGGTCTATTCAAATTAAAGGCATGCGGTGCTATTTAACTTGGATTTTGGATGTTGTGAAAAAGTACAATATGATTTGAACATGAATCTTTCTGATCTTGACAAAGATCGCATGCATGCAATTTACCGTCTTGCCAGTTAAAATGTAATTTGAAAATGTGCAACAAGAGTTCAGAATTTCATGCTGAATAGAACAAGGAACGGGAACGGTGAATGATTGACAGTGCGGTGCATTAGTCGCTTAGTATTTAAAAGTATGAGGTAAGTGCAAACACGAATAAGGTGATGCATATCTGTTGCAATCATTCGTATAAAAACATGTATTTCACGAAACCTTAAAACTCAACAATTGACAAATGGGCTGAGCTTTATGAACAACACAACATATTATTGCGTTGGAGTCATCAAAGAAGCTCACAATTCTATGGATTTCTCGGATGAATTGATGCGAAGCTGTTTTACAGTGTAATTTACTTAAAACGAGTTAAAGCTCATCCTTACGTGGTCTTGATGACACTGGAATAAAAAACAAGCTCATAACTTAATACTAGCGAACAAACTACTAATGGAATATGGGCAGATATCTATTGACCTTTAAGGTGGACGATTTGACTTATATAGTAATGATTGACTGGTTAGTAGGCATATATACACATTGTCCGAAATCTGAACGCTTGATTGACGTCACAGAAATAGTTTTCGTCTCTAAGATTCCTAACTCTGCAGACTCTTTCGTAAGATCAGTGAGTACATATACATACATATAGGGAGAGTTTGAGAGTACTAAAGACAACACTCAGGAATACTTGCTCAATTACTGGTTTTCGCTGCAATCATCTTCCTTTGCGAAACTGGTTTACTAGAAGATATGTTTAGTTAGAAAGGACAGAAATTATATGATGGTCAGGCAACATCCTTGAGAAGATGCATCTCTGATCTTCTTGCTTGACCCACATCGTTTCTATAATATTCATATAGTTTGCAATCGCAGCCTTATTCCCTCAGGCTTGCTGCCTCTTCGATTTCTAATATTCCATAAATAGCTCCTCGTGTACGAGTCCTCCAGTTACAACCTTACAACTACACTATACGCACAGACTAACAGTTATGCATTAGAAATGGGGACTCTAAACTGTAGTGTAATAATAGGTTGACCCTCAGCAAGCAGGATCTACACAAAAATATACAATCTAGATGCCCAGAAATCTAGATGAGATTTTAGTTGAGTTCAGCAGAATATTTTCGTCAATAAAAGCTGTAAATCTGTGACTTTCCTATTCCTGAGGTTCGTATATGCAGATTATCATTATCATTATTGCAATAATTCATGAGAATAAAGTGTACGCTTCTATGCACACTTAATGACACCTTTGTCTTAATTAGATAAGGGCTGTTGTTCTAACTTTCTAGCGAAGAAGTGAGAATTTCATGATGACACGATATATATATGCTCATAACATATTTTTCTAGGACATATAAAAGACTACATGCAGATATATGTGTGTGTGTATGATGACGATGAGGATAGAGGAGGAAGTTGTTTTGAGACAACAGATTCTCAAAGTTAGTGTAACATAATGCGAAAACATACACGAAATCAGGTGTGTGGTCACTCATACGCATCGGAAGGACACTTTCAAAACTGATAAATGCTTTTCAAGCCAATTAAGAATTACTGAGCAGACATAGGCTCATGTATACAAATGTTGTAAGTCTCCTGACGCACAACAGGTGTTTGCATTTTAATCTTATGTCATTCCTTTGGTTCTGTGCATGCGAGGCAAGGTGAAAGTGTGTATTAATCTCTAGTGATTAGTTCCTTTTTTATTCTGCATAAGATTTAAGTTACCTTTTTCGTTCTGTGCAAAAAAGCTACCTGACTAACTAGCTGGCAACCCCAGAATTGGTCTGAAATGGCTTGACATGTAAGTTAGGGTAGACGAGCGATGAGATAAAGAACAAGTGCCTTGTTTTTTAACTGTTGTTTCCAGATTTAATCAATAAGAGTATAAAAACGCTAGGTCATAAAGTATTCATTAGTCGTCGTAACATGCTACCTGATTGAACGAGCAGTATATATGATGTATTGATGTATATTGAACCCTACACGGACTCGACTACTTTTATTATTTTTATGGACGAGTATGTCTGACAAGCTCATTTAGATTTTTTCATGGAACTTTACTCATTCTCTTAATCTCGTAATCAAAAAGTAATTTCCTGCGCTACGATAAACTTTTGCTACTGACCACTCCCTCAACTACTGATTATTTTTAGAGGTTTATCTTGTTAGCAATTGCTGATTGTTACGTTTTTTTTACTTTTATGTTTATTCATGAGAACTTTGTTGTAAATATATGGGTCTATATTAAAGTACACAAAAAGATAGATTAACAGCCTCAGAGGTATTTCAATTCGAATCTACTAAAATGAATTAGCTTTTTAAGCTCATTTTAAATTTTTTGAATGCTAAGGATTACTATATTATTATTACTATTAAAATGCACATTGAGGCCACTCCAATAATCAGTAGCTTTAAAAAGCTACCCGTTTGAACTGATAACGGTATTCTTGCTGACAATGAGATCTATAAGATAAGTAATTTTGACTGAAGAGATCTGGTTTGTACAAACAAACACACACTGCATGGTATTTCACACTTAGACGAGCGTCCAGTTACTTATTATTATAGAGTTTTTATACATATAGAGCTATAGAGCTATGTAACATTCTACAAAAGGTGTAATTTTTGAAACAACTCTGTGCGAGTTTTCACACATTTAGGAGCATTTTTATAGTAAAAACTTGACCGGATTGGGTGGCTCAATTAGAGTGAAATACCCCTTGCAGACTTTTTAGGACAATGTACTCGCCAGTTCCGGTGATGTGTTCTAAATTATTGATATCATTCCTGCAATCATATATGGGAACTTCCTTTTTCATGCGATGTCGTTGCGAAACTGACCTTTCGACATTTTGAAAAATTGTAACGTGCAATTTAGTGTGGACTGTCTTTATTTTTTTCATTATAATAAGAGGCACCCATGAGAATTTAGTACGGCTAAATGCTCAACACAAACATTTGACCAAATCCCACGTTCCTTAAACTGTTTCGTGATTCATAACGTCCGTAGCCATTTGAAAGAATCGGCAACCTGAATATTCATAATCTTCTTCTCATAATATAATACAATCCCAAATAAATAGAGCTTTTTTTTGCAAATACGCTTTTGGAAGATAGGAGCGTGCTTAATATTATGATAATGTCATTCAGTCTGAAGAAGTGTATTCTTCCTCTTTAAAATCACCGTTACGTCCGCCTAAAAGTAGTTACAAACACGCACCTGGGTCTTTTGTTCTGCATTTCTTGTGATCATCTATCACCATGTCATATTCTGAAGGATGTGAGGGCTACATTTAACTGGCCATCGTTATGTTCTACTGTAGACCAAATACGTCTTCTAGGGATGATTATTGTTTGTAATCACAATACAAAAAATTTAGATTGAAAATCAACTTGGAGCAAGTGAAAGTTTTGCAAGAGATAAAGTCAAACGTGACCAATGGGGAAGAACAAAGTTACAACAAGTGGGGATGGTGATCACTCACAGCATTTAATGAGTCATAAGAAGGAAGACGATTCTTCATCGTAATTCTCTCCGCAGCAATGAGAAGAGCAAGGAAGAAGAGACATTGTTGTCTACAACTTTCAATGTTCAATGAATGCATCTTTTTATTATTATTATTATTATGTATTCTATGTACTTGTTCAAAAATAAAAACAACCTTTGATGTGAGAACATTTTTTATGACTTATAAAAAGGCATTGGGTGAACGAGAAGCAACTTTCATTCATTTGTGCATTGCTGGTTTTTGTAGGTGCAATTTGCAATTTTAGATTTACTCGCTCAGCTCAAAGTATACATTATTATTATAAGTAAAGTGGGATTTAATAATAAGTCTTGTTCAGATCATGGCACTTTGTAAGCGAAGATTAATTGGACTATAATCCGCAGGAGATTATAGCTTGGAGACTTCTTGAAAAAACGAAACTCGAGTTTTGTAATGTTTTGCATGTATATTATATTGCAATATGGAAACATATCAGTTTTAAAACTTATTCATCTTATCATATGCAAGCATATTATGGATGATTTGGTAACATGATGTTCATATTATTCCACTTCAGTAAGTCGCAAGAGATTCAGATGATGTCCTCAAGTAATTTAAAGATGTGATATGATTATGGAAGGGCTTGAATGGGTATAATGAGAGTGCCTTTTACATTATTTCTTTGTTCACTTAAAGAGGTAATTGAGGAAATGAACAATTTTCATCTTAAATAGTAAGAAATCAAAGCTTGCAGAATGAAGAGAGGTGTCTTGTGTAGGTTGATTGTGCAGCGTTACGAATACGATGCTCCCATTGAAAAGCGAAATCTACTGAGGCGTGTCATTGAATCAAGCGACTTTGGTACAATAAAGAATGAATAATAGAACATTATGTGTTCAATTATTGCGATGTGAGACAATCCAACAGGAGACTCTCTTCATTCAACACTCACAATGTTAATTGTCTTCAATGGGAGATGCTCAAATAAGTACCACAGGAAACAGATTGTAAGTAAAGGAATGATTATTTCTTACCTTGTTGGTGTTATGAGAATCGGGCGCAGTGCCATTTGATGAGGTAGGAGAGTGATTGCTTGTGAAGTACAAGATTCCACACAGCCACACAACTGCTACCAGAAGGAGAACTTTTGTATTTCTTTTGAACAGCATGATGATGATGATGAGTAATTATAGATGAGTAGATGGAAGAAGTTGCAATCAGTAATCTGGAAGTAAAAGATCATACGCATACTCATCATTATTCTCAGCACCATTGAAATTTCCAACTGTGCTGATTGTAAGCAGCTTATACAGATGATAAGTAAGAATTAAACATTTGACAATAGCTGAACTGCAGTGCAGATGATTGATTTGCTGTGACAAAATCAAATTATTATGAGTGCCATGTATTTCGCAATAGTACTGCTTGCTAGGAGTTTCATTCATACTAGTAGGAATATATTCCATTGTTCAATTCGGCATTAGTAGTACCAAGTGTATTTCAATTAAGCACCCATATAATTTAGTTATAGTTAGGGGCAATCGAAAGTTGTTTGAATTTATCTGCAATCTGTTCGATTGACGCACATCAATCGTAACTGCGGCTACCTTAACAAAACTGAGCAAAAATAGTCTTACTATATTAAGCGTCTGGATGCGAATTGCATTTAAGTGCAAAATATTTAAATTTTTAAGCCAGGAAAAATGCAGACCTTTCCAAATTTTTGCATTCACTATTCCAAATAATGCGCAGTGATTAGACAGCTCAACAAATGAATTATTTGATTAACTTATAAAACTCAAAACTATGTATGCCCATGCTCGCTAAAGAGAAAATTGACAAGTCCAATAACTCACGACTAGAGTAGAAATCTTGACTATAAATTAAATGCATCTTCAATAGGATGAATATTTAGATATCCACGTCGTGAGTCTCTGAAGATTAACTCACTTAATAGAAATATGATGCAAAAGTTGGTTGGAAAAGTTTTTGTTGAATGCTGCACAGACTGACGAGTTGATGTCAAGTTAGCAAAGCCCCATAAATTCTGCGTTCATTCGCATAGTGTACACATGTAACTATTAAAATTAAGATGAAGGAAATAAATATTGCAAGCCTTGTGTACATCTATGACTATACGTACAGAATTACAGAATGACAAAATGATCATTGAAAGAAGTTACCCTAAAAGCGTTTATACTACGAACTATATATATATTATACGAACATCTTGCGATGTAGGTCCACATTGAACATTTGCAGTTTCCTTACAATCTTTGAGTCAAGAGACTCTCTTCGCAATTGGCTGATCGTCACTTCTTCACAATCCTCACGTGTTTGTACATCTTCTTAATATGAACTTCATTCAATGACCAAGCAGATTATACAAGCTTAGAACTTCTTCTTGCATAAATCTCCTCGTCTGGTTTCATCATCATCCTCATTTTTATTTTTGTTTGATGTCAAACAACCCTCATCTCTGCCTCTCTACTGTTTGTCCAATTAGATATGTTTTAATGGGCCTGCGTTTGCTATTTATCACCTGGCATGCCTTTAAGGAGTAAATCTTCTGAAATTTCATCTCTTAACTCTCAGTTTCACTCTCAGCAGACTGTTTTCTTGGCATGACCTTAATATTTGTTTCTCAGCGATAAGGAAAGTTCTCTTAATTTCAACTGTCTACTACTACTGATACATGAGTAGCTTGTTGTTACTGTACGGCCAATGCGACGAAGTTTAAGTTGTACAAAACGTCCAAAATTTTATTCAGTTCAAATTGGGAACTGTCAGCTACACATATATATGTATATATATAGTTCACGATTGAAGTGCATCAATAACCACCGTAG
>Ga0194135_10000913_pt1 | contig 17238 bp, 41 predicted proteins | sample LitLau_LLRF_2013_FD_134024 | JGI IMG/M metagenome (GOLD analysis project Ga0194135, IMG submission 134024) | Freshwater sediment microbial communities in response to fracking from North America - Little Laurel Run_MetaG_LLRF_2013 (version 2) | ecosystem: Environmental > Aquatic > Freshwater >...
GCAATAGCACAAGGTTTATTCGGTGAAGTAGCAAGCGAGGCAGAGGGTGAAGATGAGGGTACAGGTGCTAGCCATGCTCGTAGCCCAATGTTACGCAACATTGAGGAATTAACATCATTGTGGAAATTCAATGGTAAGCAAACTGGCTTAGACCCAAAGATTGTGAAAGCCCAGCAGAAGATTAGTGAAGCCCTGATTGCATTGGGTGTAGATTTAAACATGATTAACGCCTAACATTGTTAGGTTTAGGAAGCCCCGAAGTTTGGGGCTTTTTCCTTTTGTTAAGTTTTAAATGATAGTTCCCCAAGCAAAAGCGATAGCCCCACGCAAGTTTTTTGTATTGTTATTTTTTTGGTGCTAATGTTATGAGCAAAATAACAAAAGAACGCTTTAAAATCAAGGAGTTACGATAATGTTACAATGTTATCAAATTTTTGAGGTCTGTTTCGGGGTAAAAGCAAAAAAGTGGGTTTGATGTAGTGCAAGGTAAAAGCAGAGAGTGTTAAAAGTTACCCCCGCTTCATATATATTATTTTTGATAACAATATAACATTACACCATAACATTCCCTACAACCCATATACTATAAGGCTTTTCTATTGTTATCAAATTTCCCGTTTTTCATAACAAATAACATAACATTACCCTCAATTTCATAACAAAGCACCATTTTTTCTCTCGTCGCCCTGCAACCAAAGCATTTGCATTTCGTATTACAGTTTGATATAATAGAGGTATAGTAAAAATCGTAACAATACAAATTTCCATATAAACACCAATTTAATAACATTACAAGGAAACATAACAATGTTAGATAGAGCAAAGAAAACAAAAGACGAAGTGAGCCAAGCAGTCGAGTGGTATGCAGTATTAGTTTTTGGCATCGTTATAGGCAGTATGTTTGCCTATGCACTATTAGGAGGGTTTTGATGCAAGTAGCGGACATACTAAAGATTAAGGGCAAGACCTACGAGATATGGGAAATAGGCGAGAACAATGTAATCCTACGAAGCCTAGATTCACGACACTATTTCGTAACATTGCACAAGACCAACCCTTATTTATCCCCAGCGTATGCAAAAACGAACGACACAACTATCCGTGCAGAAACAGCTTAACGATGGCAAGCATACCGACTTTAATGTAATACGCATTGAGGACAGGGGCAATAACAAGTACGAAGTGCATTGGTCAGCTAAGTTTGGTGGCATGAAGTACACCGACTCATTGCTTATATGGGCAGATGACGAACTAGATGCATACCTACTAGTGGCTAGAGTTTATGGAGAGAAAAAGTGATACAAATTGACGAAACAGGAACGATGGCAGATTTAACCCTTGAATCTATTGCCCAAAACAAAGCGCACCAGTACGCAGATAAAGTAGCGGTGTTTGAGGGAGAGTATCAGCGTGCAAAAGCTAGCTATCGAGAGGGCTTTCTTGCGGGTATTGCATACAGACTAGGGGGATTCGATGACAACCTTGGAAGCTAGGGTAAAAGAGATTAGATTGCATAGTTCAGGGATAACTTCAGAGTCAGATGAGGAGCTACATTTATGGGAACTTGCTTATGACTACTCAGAACCCAATGCTTTAACTGAGTGCCCGATGATATGGCGTGCCTATGCACAAGACGAGTTAGATATGTGGGTGCAGTTTAATAAGTGGTTTAACGAACAAGCGCAAGGGAGACCTAACAATGTTATATGGATTCGAGTGTGAGTGTGGTGAGGAAGTAGATGCAAGGCGTATCGCATTAGGCTATTTCTGTTGTTTATCGTGTGGCGATAAAGAGGCAAAGGCTAGGAAGTTTACGATTGCCCCTATTAACAAGTCGAACTACATGATGATAACGGACATACAACAACTTAAACAACTCAATCCTAAGAGGACAACATAGTGGGGCTAACAAAAACAAAACGACTAGAAGCTAAGTGGGAAAGGAAACTAAACATGACAATAACAGATAGTGCTGGGCAAGCGTGGCGAGACTTTATAGACCAGCTAGAGGAAGTAAATGCTGATGTGTACAAAAACTTGTGGATGAAAGCACCAGCAAATGACCCGAAAGTAATAAGCGAGGAGTACCAGCAATGGCGATTCTTAGTACAAGGTGCATTTCTTGCGGGGTATTTCAAAGGTAAAGAGAAGTTAATAACGGGGGAAAACTAATGGGATACCGAAGCGATGTGGCTGGTGCGTTCACTGTGGATGGTAGGTATATGGACAGAGGCGCAGTCGAGCAAGCCAAGTATATAAACAAGTGCAAAGAAATGATTGGGCTGATTAAGTTATCCAAGTTCTACGAGTTAATGAATCGCTACGAGAATGAGGATGATTCAAAGTTTATGGGCTGGAAAGATGGGCAGTTTGTATTCTATGGTCAAGGCTGGAAGTGGTACTCAGACTACGACTTCGTTATAGCATGGAAAGAATTGTGGGAGATGATGCAAGAGGTGGAGGATATATCAGGCGTATTTGTGCGGGTAGGCGAGGAGACTGATGACATCGAAGAAGATAACTTTGGCGATGATGTAGATTTTGATATGTGCTATCCAAGAACCGAGTTAGCATTTGGTGGCGGTAGCATATTGGGTAAACGAGAAACAGGAGAGGATGAATAATGTACGGATACAGTAGAAACACAGGCATCAAACGCCTACGCAATTACAACGAAGCATTGCAACACTTCAACGAGGCTACACCAATACGAGGTAAAGGCACTAATGCGGGTAAGTTACCCTTAGGCTATCGTCATCGTGCGGGTGAGTTCTATATGCAAAAGCGAGGCGATGCTATCGAGTGTTATTGCTATCGCACCCCAGTTGTAACTTATCACCCTAATGAAATCATTGAATTAAAAAATGGTGGTTGGACAAGTAGCACTACTGCTAACTTCATTAGCGAGGTGTTGCCGTTCGGTTGCCGTATCAGTAACAGTAAGCTGGTGGTGTCGGTGCGTGCTGGTGAGTATGCGTTTGAAAGTGGTCAGCTACAAATTGATGCAAGCGGTGGTACATACAATGTAATGCACCAAAAGCCTACCTATGTACACAAGGTAGATAGGAAGCAAGCTAACATTGTTAGGTCGCAGTACACAGACTTTATTAAATTCTTTAATGGCATGATGAAGTTGCGTGAAAACAATATGGTCAAAGAAGAGGAGTATGTAGCGGTGTTTGGTGCTATTAAAGGTATGGTCAATCATGGTGGTAAACCAAGGGCAGACATACCTAGCGATGTAGCACTACGCAACGCCGAGCAAGTTGATGAGTTGATTGGTTTGATGCAATCGGTAGACCCACAGGATAGATACAAAGCGTGCTTACGCATACTTAAGCAATGGGGCAAGCGTCATTACTGGCGTGACGATGGTTACTCAATCACACCTAATGCGCTCAAGCGTGCGATGAACGACTTAATCTTTGCCAAGCATAAGGATGTGGTGTTTAAAGTCGAAGAGGTCGAGGTGGGAACTATCAGAAAAAATTTATGGGCGCATTTATTTTGAGGGAAGAGGCATGGATGAAGGATGGAGAAAGTTTTATTACACCTATGTTTTAGGTGCAGTTTTTTTATTTTTAATTTTTAAATTTATTTGGTTATTGCGTGGCTAGATTATTTGTATTTAGTAATACAGTTTGATATAATAGTAGTAACAATAATAAAGTAGTAGAGCTAGTAGTAAAACAACCCACCTAACAATGTTAGGTACAACTTAAGGAAAAGCAAAATGGCTGAATTACATTTCGGTAAGACTATTACATTGGCACAAGCGGCTGAGTTAATTGTATCAACCCCTGAGAATCGTTACTTATTACAAGGCGAGCCAGGCATCGGCAAATCTTCATTACTCAAAACATTGGGTGCTAAGTTACCCACCCACAACATTGCTTACATTGATGTACCTAACATGGACTTGGGCGATATTGCTATGCCAGTTGTAGACCATGAGACCAAGACTACTGCGTACTATCCGAATCGTCGATTTAAGATGCATACAGATAAGCCAGTCATAACAATGTTAGATGAGTTTACTAAGGGTGCTGAGCCAGTTAAGAATATGTTGCACCCACTACTTGAGAAAGCTAACCCACGACTAGGTGATGTAGAAGTTAATCCAGAGTCAATTATTTTTATGACGGGTAACTTAGGTAGCGATGGTGTAGGTGATTCATTGAAAGCGCATACTCGCAATCGTATCATTCCTGTAACAGTACGCAAGCCTGATGCAGACGAGTGGTTATCATGGGCGATTAACAATGATGTAGCACCTGAGGTATGTGCATGGGTAAGACAATTTCCTCATGCAATGGCTAGCTATACTGAGGAAGGTCAGAACGATAACCCATATATCTACAATCCGAAGAAAGTACAGCAAGCATTTGTATCGCCTCGTTCACTAGAGACTGTGTCTAACATTGTTAAGAAGCGTGATAAGTTAGACCAAGACACAATCATTGCATCAATGACAGGCGCAGTAGGTGAGTCAGCAAGCCGAGATATGCAAGCGTACATCGAGTATGCAGACCAGTTGCCGACATGGGAAGTGATTATGCAAGACCCTAAGAAAGCGCATATACCCGAGAGTGCTGGTGCTTGTGCGATTACTGTATTCGGTGCGATTGCTAAGATTGATAAGAACACTATTGATAACTTCATGCAATACATCGAGAGATTCGAGAGTGAGTGGCAAGCGTGCTTTGCAATCAATGTAGCTAAAGCCCCGACTAAGCAAGCGATTGCGTTTAGTAGCCGTAAGTTTACTGAGTGGGTAGCGAAAAATGAGGATTTGTTGTAAACTGTAAGGACTTACAACAAGGAGGTAATCATGGGTCGTAAATATAACGAAGGTGTAGCTGAGGCTAATCGTGAACGCACTAAGCATGGCGGTGCAGTTGGCGCAAGGCAAGGTGAATCCAACAAGATGTATCAGAAATGGAGAAGCATTAAAGACAGATGCTATAACCCCAACAACAAGCACTACCACCGATATGGTGGGCGAGGGATAACTATGTGCAAACGATGGAGGGATAGCTTTGTTAATTTCTATGCAGATATTGGTGACCCACCCGAAGAAGGTATGTCATTGGATAGGTTTAATAACGATAAGGGTTATACACCTAACAATGTTATGTGGGCTACAAAGAAAGAACAGGCTAACAATCGTTCTACTAATGTAGTGGTTACTCATAATGGACTATCTATGACGCTAATGCAATGGTCAATAGCTTTAGGTTGGAAGTATGGATTGATTGCTAGCCGATGGAAGAAAGGGTTGCGTGGTGATGAGTTGTTTGCACCTCGTAAGACTAAGGAAAGAGTATGCAAGAAAAAAGAGTAAAGAAGAAGCAAAGACCTAAGCAAGCTAGTAGCAAGGTGTACGAGGACACAATAGGTCGGCGTGTTGTTGAACGCTTACAACGAGATGGTATGGAGCAGATGCGCCGTAAGCTAACAATGTTAGGACTAACCAGTATGAAGGACTTTATATGAACGATGTAACTGTAAGTGATGGCAAGGAAGAACGCAGACTAAAGAAGGTGAAGATTGCCTTGATGCGTAACCCTAAGTTTGCATTGTGGTCAGGTATCTTGATGGTAGGCAAGAGCATTATTCGTGATGATATTCCTACGGCTTGTACCAATGGGCGTGATGAGATTTATGGGCGTGCCTTTGTAAAGATGCTTGATGATAAGGAGTTGGCATTTGTTGTATTGCATGAGTCATTACATAAAGCGTATCGTCATCTGTTTACATGGCGCAAGCTGGCAGAGGAAGATAAGGAGTTAGCCAATGCCGCTTGTGATTATGTTATCAATCTTCAGTTAGTAGAGTTAGACCCTAACCAAGATGTGATTGCTATGCCTATGCACGAGGGTAAGACTATCGGCTTAGTGGATAAGAAGTATAGAGGTATGAACACTAAGCAAGTATTCGATTCACTCAAGCAAGAGGGTAAGAGTGGCGCAGACTTTGGCGGTGGACTTGATGAGCATGATTGGGAGGGTGCGAAAGACTTAACCGATGCAGTCAAGAAAGAGTTAGAGAAAGAGATAGACCAAGCGTTGCGGTCAGGTCAGATAGCTCAGACTAAATTGCATGGCAAGGGTGGCGGTGGTATGAATCGTGAACTCGATGAGTTGCTTAACCCTAAGGTGGACTGGCGTGAACAGTTGCGTGAGTTCGTTAAGACTGTATGTGCGGGTAGAGATACATCGTCATGGCGCAGACCTAACAGGCGTTACCTTGCTGGTGATGTGTATATGCCTAGCATGGTGAGTGAGAAGATTGGACATATTGCAATCGGTATTGATACTAGCGGAAGCCAAGGTGCAAGGGAGATTGCTGAGTGCCTAAGCGAAGTGCAAGGTATCGTGCGTGAGGTATTCCCACAGAAGATAGACCTTATCTATTGGGATGCCGAGGTAGCAAACCATGAGCAGTACGAGGGCGAGGCTGTAACTAACATTGTTAGTGATACTAAAGTAATGGGCGGTGGTGGTACAGACCCTACTTGTATGGCGCAACACTTGAAGGAGCAGAGTATCAAGCCCGAGTGCATCATTCAATTAACTGATGGATACATTGGTAACTGGGGTGATGCTAATGATTGGCAAGATGTACCGATGTTATGGGCGATTGTAGGTGGTGGCGGTGCGACTGCACCAGTTGGTAAGACTATACATATTAACTGAGGAGAATTCAAATGGATAGATGGGAGGAGGAGTTCGATGATTTATTCCCTGATGTGGAAGAAGGTTCGTTCGGCAAGATGGCTCGCCAGTATTTTAGGGCGGGTTGGATGCAAGCGATTGCCCTTATGTCAGACAGAGTTAGAGAGGAGTTCGATGATGAGTAAAGTTGTGATTGGTCTTGGGTTTGCAAACTACATCATAGATGCTAAAGATGCGATTGCTATGTGTGAAATCCTAAGCAAGGCTGAGAGGTATGAGGATAAGTATCATGGCTCAGTAGATGGCAAGCCTAGCTTTTATACATACCATGCGTGGGAACAAGATAACGATTCGAGTAACTTATGGAATTTTAAGTTATTGCCTGAGGCTCATTATCGTTTAGCTAAGTTAGCTGGTAAACCTGAGGAGAGAAAGTGATGTGGGATAACACAGATGAACCTAAACCGACTCATGTGTATCAAGCGCATATGATTAAGAAAGGGAACTGGGCGGTGATTAAGGCTCTTACTTATGGGGGGACTTCGCATAACACTTATCCAGTTGCGATTATTAAACAATACTTAACAGCTAAAGAAGCTAGTGGGTATGCGAAGTTATTACAGGGGGGTTGAGATGATTGAGATTACTTATGCAGATATGTTTTTAATTTGTGTCATCCTAACATTGTTAGGTATGTGGATTAAAGCAAGGGTAGAAATAATAGCTAACAAGGTTGTAATGAAAACGGCTATCGAACACTTGCATACTGGTGAAGCAGAGACATATAGTGATGGCAAAGTTATTGGGATACGGAGGGTGGAGAAATGACAGGACTTAGAGATACAGGTAATGGGGTAGTAAAGGTAGATACAGTAAGCAAAGGTGTTGAGTTGTTGCTTCAGCGTATGGATTCTAACCCGCTTGAGTTTGTATTTGGTGATGTAGAAGAATACAATGGTTCGCTTAGCGAGAGTAAGTGGTATCACTTCTTACCCACTAGACCAATCCAAGAGTTAATAGATGAAGGGGAAGAGTTAAATCTAAGTACACCCGAGTTCTATCTAACCGACTATGAAAAGAAAGTGTTACTAGATAAGTTGTATAGTTTGTATCGGCAAGAGTATGAGCAAGCGGTAATGCGTAAGTTGTTGGGTGCAGATAAACCTAAAGCTAAACGGAGATGATATGGCAATCACTAGAGCAGACTTAGTAAAGGAGTTAAGACCAGCAATAGACCAGTTATTTGATGAGGTGTATGCGGAACATAGTAGGAAACCATTTAACTTTGAGCCGTACATACTAGAGCAATGCGGTAAGTTGTATAGAGTTAAGAGCCAATATGTAATACCAGCAGAATATAAAACTGGCTGGCTGAAGTTAAAAGAAGCACAGGGTATTTTAAAACTACTGAAAGGGAATGATGACAATGAGTAATGAACTGAAATGTATGCCGTTAGAGTTGTTTGCAAATACAGACTTTGACAAGTGGTCAGATAACAACAGGGGTGATAAGTTAGGTGGGGTTATCCCGCACCTTGGTGGCTTGATGCTTGAACTTATTAAGCGTTATCCCCAATGGAACTTTGTTGCGATTAGTGGAAACTATCATGAAAGATTGGCTGATGGAACTCGTGTGCGTTTGGCTACAAAATTTGGTGTTTATGAAAAGCGTGAACTAATTGGCTTTGTTGGCTATGACCGAAGCTACGCAAGGGGCGACCAGTATGTAGTAGGCAATGACCGAATCTCATTAGGTAAATATAGGCAGTCATGCACCAAGACTACTAAGTTAGATGTGGCTTTGCGTTTGGTTAAAAAGAATTTTAGCCCAAAGACTACTGATGAGTATTTTGAAAAGGCAGTCGAAGTAGTAGCCGAGGGTGTAAATCGTTTGGTAAGTAGAGCTAACCAAGATACTAGGGGTTACTATAATGCGTTGCAATCTAAGATGGCTGAGTATGTGCGTAATAACTGGAGTAGCTTTGTGGATACTTTAAATCAGGAGGGTAAGGATACTTGCGCTAAATATATGGAAGCGCATGAAAAGTTAGATGTGAATGAGAATCTTCACAAGCTATTTAATACAGGCGATGCATCCACAGTGCTGATAAGGGAGAACGAGTACATAATCAAAAACAAAGGTGGGGTTACTGTATGCCCTAGCGAGCAGTTGCCACAAGAGTTGAAGTTGAAGTTAGGTATGTTGAAGTTAAGTGCGGTTGGTACAGTGGTTGAGGGCATGGGGTATCGTGCTACCGATGATTCATTTGTAATTGTTTAACTAAGGAGAGCTAACAATGTTAGGTTTGAAAAATATATTCAGAAAAGAAATAGAGAAACCAAAAGAGCAGTTGCCGATGGCTACGGATAAAGACTCTAAGTTTATATACCAAGGCGGTGCAGATGTACAAAAGGTGTGGCGTAAGTATGGTTGGATTCCACCCTCAGAGTACCGAACCGACTACGAGTTTGCAAAGAAAGATTGATATGACTGAAGAAGTTAAACCAAGACGGAGGGGGAAGAACAAGAACCCTGCGAAAGTATTAGTAAGTATCAGACTAGATACAGAAGTAGTAGAGTATTTTAAGGGCAAGTATCCGCAGAAATGGCAGGTAGAAGTGCGGAAGGTATTAGTTAATTTTATCAACAAGGAGAAGTGAAATGGGTCGTATGGCATATTCAAAATCACAAAAAGTACAGAAGTTTATGGAGCGCAATGCGGGTGCAAAGGCTAGGGAGATTGCCCAAGCAACAGGCGTGGATATTAACTATGTGTATGTACTAAGGTCAGCTAGTAAGAAGTTAAAGGCTGGCGATGTAGTGGCAAAGCCTAAGAGAAGAAAGGCAGAACCAGTACGGAAAGTAGGAGATGGAGTATTTAAAGGTGTAACTGGTAACTTGTATAAAGCAATGGACTTTAGCGTGGACAATGTAAATAGCCCAAGCCACTATAAAGTAGGCGGTATCGAAACGATTGACTTTATCGAAGCTAAACAGTTAGGGTATAACCTAGGTAATGTAGTCAAGTATGTGTCTCGTGCCCACTACAAAGGTATGAAGATTGATGACTTGAAGAAAGCCGAGTGGTATCTAAAGCGTGAGATTGCTAACATGGAGAGAGTAAAATGAGCGACGAATTTAAAATAGCAGTTGGTGTAATCTTTGCTGGCTTTCTTTTAGTTGGCGGTGGTGTAGGTGGGTGTATGTATGGTATGCCTATGTACAATGTGTATCACCAAAAGATGGAAGGCGAAGCCGAACTAGCTAAAGCCAACTTCAGTAAGCAAGTCATGGTGCAAGAAGCACAAGCCAAGATGGATGCGGCGACTATGCTAGCTAATGCAGAAGTTGAGCGTGCTAAGGGCGTAGCTAAAGCGAATCAGATTATTGGCGATAGCTTAAAGAACAATGAAGATTACTTGCGTTACTTGTTTGTAAATAATTTGGAGCATACGCAGAACCAAGTTATCTACATTCCAACAGAAGCAAACCTACCTATATTAGAGCGTAGGAAATAATAGAACTTAGTGCCTAGAGCATTGTAATACGCAGATAGCCCATAAAATCTTGCATATGTGGTGTGCGATTCTGCATGGTAAGGGTGTCTAGGCACACTGGTTTTTTCATCCTTACCAACCTTTCCGAAGCACGATGGGGGGCGTGTGATAATATGCTAACCCCCCAACCCCCAAAAAATATTCAATAAACTCTTTGACAGAGTAAAGAACCATGTTATAATCCTAACATGGCAAGCACCCCCGAAAAGAAAGTAAAAGAAAGTTGCGTTAAGTTGCTTAAGCAATACGGCGCATATTATTTCTACCCAGTTATGACTGGGTTTGGGCGCTCAGGTATTCCCGATATTATTTGTTGCATCCGCGGAAAATTCCTAGCCATAGAGTGTAAAGCTGGCGACAACAAGCCAACGGCACTACAAGAAAGAGAACTACAAAAAATAAATGAGGCTGGAGGTGTTTCATTGGTAATCAATGAGACTAACCTAACATTGTTAGATGAGATATTAAAAGGACTAACCCATGAAAGAAGCAAACCCTGAGTTTTGTACAGGCGTACAGATTCTACTTAGTCGTATGGAAAGCAACCCTGAGGAGTTTGGTAGAAACTCTGATAAGTGGGGTCGTATGCTTGAGCAGTTAGTAATGTGGAAAGAACTTGGCAGCGAAAGAATGCCATCACCTAATTATTTAACTGGACTTACGGCTGCTGAAAAAAATGCACTTTATGATGCGTACCAAAAATTTCTACGCAAGTCTTTTGACGATTGGGTTATGAAGGAAATTCTTACTGATGCAGAGGAGGAACTATCATATTCTGTGGCGTCAGCCCCAAACGTGGTTTTAGGGAATTCGGGCGCAGGAAGTTCGGGCATAACTTTAAGCGCTGGTGCAGGACAACCAACATGGACAAGCACACCTTTTATTTCGGCAACACCAAGTTCAAGAAGCATCACTATTGGCGAAGTAAACATAACAGAACAAGACTTGGCACTTATTAAACGGAGGGTAGGACTATGAACGAGGGCGTACAGATTTTATTAAAGCGTATGGATAGCAACCCCGATGAGTTTAAAGATGATGGTAAGTGGGTAAGTATGTTTAATAACTATAAAAAATATATGACAGACGAAGAAAAGACTGCATTTATGGATAAGCTATCTGCTACTCGTATGGAGCAGTTTAAACAAGGTGTATTAAAGAAGCTATTAGACGAAGAGAAACAAGCTACTAAAACATTTAGGGTAACTTCTGAACAATTTAATTTAGCAACAAAGCTCGGTATTTCTTTAAACGAGTATGCAAAAATATTAGCAGAATGGGAGAAAATATAATGAACCCAACCATAGAGATTCTATTAAAGCGTATGGAAAGTAATCCTGATGAGTTTACTAAGGAGAATCGCTGGCATTATTTATTTGAAAACTTTGCAGACAATTTAGATGAGGAAGACAAGGAAGCTTACAAAAAAGGGCTAAATAAAATCAGGTTAAATCAATTCCATGCACGAGTTATGGAGGAACTCCTCGACCCAAAGTCGGAGAGTGTGGAGATTCAGTCGTATTTAAAGCAACAAACCGCTACGCAACAGGCTGGTCAGACCCACGCTCAACATATGGCAATGCAAAAAGCGTATCTAGCACAACAACAAGCGCAGTTGGCACAAGCACAGAACCAGTATCAACAAGCATCATTAGGGGGCTTGAGCAGTTTGGGAAACTTATTCGGGGGTCAAAGTAAGTGAGCTACGTCATTAAGAACGAAGACGGTGACACCATGCGAGTGGTGGGTAGACAAGAAGAAGCCCGAGCTATCTGTGCATTACGCTTAGGATGGACATTTAAATGTGTGCGTAAAGCCAAACCTGTATATAACTTTGAGGAGGCGTTATTTTGAACGCAAATGAACTAGCTGATTGGATTAAGGTTACAGATTTTTACAAAAACACAGATAACCATTTTATAAACGACACAATGGATGAAGTTGAAGCCATGCTACGCCAGCAACAAGCTGAAATAGAAGCTGGAAAAATAATGATTAAAGGGTATAGCAAAGTAATTGATGAGCAACAAGCTGAAATAGACCGACTGACAAAAGCTAATTTAATTATGCAAGCAACAATTGCGGATTTAATAGAGCCATTGAAAACCTTAACAAACGAAGAAATCCTTGAATTATGGGATTGGAATAGCGGTGAAATACTAGCTACAGATTTGTTAGATTTTGCAGATGCAATACTAAGAAAGGCTAATAAGAAATGAACAATGAACCAGTAGCGTGGTTTTATTTTGGAATGGGTTTTATGGCTGGTCATATATTTTGGTGGATAGCATTAGCAATACTAAGAAAGGCACAAGAAAAATGAAAATCGTAGAAATAACCCCCAAAACTAGGCTTACGCTGGACGACTTACATACCGACCTTAATAAGCTATTAATTAAGTATGAAGATTTAACAACGGCAGAAACTATTGGCGTACTTGAGATTTTTAAATGGGAATTGATAAATGCACTTCCGAGCGAAGAAGTTGTATGAATATTATTTGCTTGGATTTACTAAGAAAGGCACAAGAGAAATGACTGCCATGCGTAACCCTGATGCAAAGCATACGGACTTTACCGACCTTATTGGGGTTATCCCTAGTAACCCTAAGTTTCTTGCATCTAACTTAGACATGGTTATGGAACGCTTCGGTAGCTTCCTAGTCGGTGAGTGGAAACGACCTGGAGAAGAAATTAGCAAGGGACAGGAGATTTTGTTAAGGCGTTTAGCTTGTATAGATGGGTTCGTAGTGCTGATTATTGAAGGCGACACAGATGATGGCATGAATGTAACCGATATAAATGCACTAAATGGAAAGGGTGATTTGATTTTACTTGGTAAAACAACAGAAGAATTAAAAGGATTCATTCGTTTTTGGTATGAACACGCAGAGAAGAAAGCAAGAGGGATAGTATGAAAAAGTTAATTTTAAAGTGGTTAGGTATAGATACATTAAGCAACGGACTTCTCAGAACAGTAGTGCCTGATACTGAACTTGGTTTTACACCTAACTTTCGTATTGGTTTAATTAAGACTATGAATGGTGGTACTGTATTAGAGATTGGTACTTTTAAACCAAACGCACGAGGCTCAGATTGGACATACGAGTTCTATTCAGTAGACCCTGAGCAGAAGCTAAGCGAAGCCCTTTCTATCGTTATAACTATGAAAGGGTTGGAACAGTGAGTGTGGTATACTCTAGACTTGTAAAACATATTGGAGTCTATAATGAGCGCAAAACAAACAACTGATTCTTTTTGGGATAAGGTAAATGTAAAAGGACTTTATCAATGCTGGGATTGGAAAGGGGCTAAAAATAGTACTGGCTATGGCACAGTATCATGGGATGGAAAAGTATATACCGCACATAGAATAGCCGCATGGATTAGATGTATGGTAACAGACCCATCAGCGCCAAAGACAAAAAAAGAAAAAACTTTTGTGTTGCATAAATGCGATAACCGATTGTGTTGTAACCCCGAACACTTTTTCTTGGGTAACTATTCTGATAATCAAAAAGATGCTTACGAAAAGAAACAAAGGAAACAACCAAAAGGGGAGCTTCATGTAAATGCTAAGCTTAGTAAAAAACAAGTAATTAGTATAAGAAATAGATATGAAAAAGGAGAAACTCAAACTGTATTAGCTAAAGAGTTTGGTGTAAGCCAAAGAACTATTAGCTTAATAGTGCGGTATGAGACATACGTATGAATATTATTTGTTTGGATTTTGAGACTTACTATTCTCAGACTTATTCGCTGTCCAAGATGACAACGGAGGAGTACATTCGTGGTAATGAATTTGAGGTTATAGGCGTTGCTGTAAAGGTAAATGATGAAGAGACACAATGGTTCTCAGGAACGAAAGAAAAGACACGCCAATTTCTTGAGCAGTTTGATTGGGGAAATAGCTTGGCGCTTGCTCACAATGCTATGTTTGACGCTGCTATACTTAGTTGGACTTTTGGTATTAAGCCTACTGCTTGGTTGGACACTCTGTCAATGGCTCGTGCAATCCATACTATCGAAGTTGGGGGTAGCCTAGATGCGCTCACTAAATACTATGGGCTTGGTGTTAAGGGCACAGAAGTATTGGATGCTAAGGGTAAACACCGATTAGATTTCACCCCAGATGAACTTTCGAAATATGGCGAATACTGCAAGAACGACGTAGAACTAACCTATGCACTCTTTCAAGAGTTGATGCAGGAGATGCCCGCATTTGAGTTAAAGCTGATTGATTTAACCATCAAGATGTTTAGTGAACCTGTGCTGGAGCTAGATACCAACATACTACTAGCACACCTAAGCAGTTTAAAAATTAAGAAAGAAGAGTTCTTAGAGAACTTTGATGGGGAGATGTTACGAAGCAACGATAAGTTTGCTGATTTATTAAAACAATATGGGGTTGAACCCCCACGCAAGATTAGTGCTACGACGGGTAAAGAAACATGGGCGTTTGCTAAGACTGACGAAGGGTTTAAAGAACTGCTTGAGCACCCAATCGAAGATGTGCAGTTATTAGCGGCGGCTCGTCTTGGCGTTAAGTCTACGATTGAAGAAACAAGAACAGAACGATTCTTAGGGATTGCTGGTCGTGGGTTGATGCCTATTCCACTACGTTACTATGCGGCTCATACAGGGCGCTGGGGTGGCGATGACAAAATCAATATGCAGAACTTAGGGCGTAACTCAATGTTAAAGCATGCGATTCGTGCCCCTGCTGGATATAAGATGATTGACTGCGACTCATCACAAATTGAAGCACGAACATTGGCTTGGTTGGCTGGACAGGAGGATTTAATTGAAGCATTTGAAAACGGCGAAGACGTTTATAAAATCATGGCCTCGGCTATCTACGTCAAAGAAGAGAAAGACATTACAAAAGATGAACGCTTCGTGGGGAAAACCACCATCCTTGGGGCTGGCTACGGCATGGGGAGCAAGAAATTCGGGGTGCAACTCAAGACTTTTGGCGTGGAGGTGGAAGAGGAGGAAGCCAGTCGTATTATCTCCGTCTATCGGCAAACTTACCCTCGCATACCATTACTTTGGAAAGAAGCGGGGAAAGTTCTAGATGCAATCTTGGAAGATAGCACTTGTGAGTTTGGAAGAGAAGGGGTGTTGTATGTGGAAGGCAGGAAAGGTATTAGGCTTCCTAATGGTCTATATATTAAGTATCCAAATCTACGAAAGCAGACCAACGATGACGGAAAAGATGAGTATGTGTATGACACCAAGCGTGGCAAGACCACTATCCCTAATAGAATATACGGCGGGAAAGTTGTTGAGAACGTGTGTCAAGCCCTAGCCCGTATAATCGTGGGCGAACAAATGTTGCTGATTGCTAGAAAGTACAAGGTTGTAATGACTGTGCATGATGCGGTTGCTTGTATCGTACCTAATTCTGAAGCTGAGACCGGCAGAGAATTTGTAGAAATGGCGATGAGGATGCGACCTAAGTGGGCACAGGAGCTACCATTAAATTGTGAAAGCGGAATAGGGAGGACATATGGAGACTGTTGAGGATAGATTGTTGGCGTTAGAGCGTAAGTTAGATACGCTATATGTGGCTGTTAGTACAGATGACTACTCTAATATGCCTGTTGAGCAGGATATAAAAAACAAGTGTATAGGGCGAGTAAATTTCCAAGCAAACAAGGCGCTTAGCTTACGGGTTGCTGAGTTGGAGTTTAGTAAATTAGAAGCTAAACAGCAGGAGTTACATACAAAAATGAGACTAATAGCTGAGGATTTCCCCCGTCTAAAAACACGTCTAGTGGAAGAAGATGTACCCTCAATTTATAAATAAGGAACTAAAAATGACTGTTGATTATTCAGAATACTTACTCAGAGCTAAACGTCTGATGCGAGATGTAGAGGTGCTAATGAATGAAAGGCGTGTAGATGAGGCGTTTATGGCGCTCTATAACTTGCACGTTGAAATTAAATTGATGGCTAATGCTATCCGCACTGCGGAAGGTGGCGTGTACCATGAATGAAAATGATTTGAGAGATTGCTTTGCGATGTTTGCTTTGGCTGGATTAGTTATGCGTGAAGGTGTAATAGAAAAAAGTGGTTTAGAAATAGACGCATGGGTTATGGCAGATAGGATGATGGAAGCACGCAATAAAAATTTTAAAGAACCCGAGACAGGTATTACTGCAGTTAAGCGGGTAAGAAAAACAAAATGAGTAGCTGGCTAATTGTAGTTACAGGGCTTATCTACGCCTATATCTCAGTAGAGCAGGGGTACAGAGGTAACTTTGCTATGTCTATGGTATATGCAGGATACTCTTTTTCTAACGTAGGTCTTTATATATTGGCATCGAAATGAGCGAACTAACGAGGATGGAACTGGTAGAGATACTAGAGCAGGGATTAAAAGCATTTAAGCTATCAGGTGCAGATGCTCCTGATTATGAAATTTTACCGGACGGCTCTGTGCTGTTTCACTACATGCCAACAGAGGAGTTACAAAAATACGTGGAGCAGCTTAGAGGATATGAATAACTTAGCTGATGCTTTTGAGAAGTGGTGGAGACAAGTTAAACAAGATAAAGCATGTAAGCAGTCGGAAGACAAAGTGGCAGCAATTTTTATTAGTGGATGGAGGGCATGTGAAATGGCAGTAAGAGATGGCGGTAAAGGCGATACACCACGCCCATTAGGTGTAAGCATGGAAGAGTTTGATAAGAACTTTGATGCAATCTTTGGTAAGAAAGAAGAAAAGAAATCGGATGTAGTGGTTGATATTGAAGCTACAAATGACGACCAAAGTATTACAGTAACTAAGACTTGGGAGATTTAAATGAAATGGATATGGCTAGCAGGGGCAATGGTTGGATGCTGTGTATTTTTAGCGTTCCCATCTAAGGCGTACTGCCAAACAGTGATTATTTATACGGGTACTAATGGCCAATACATCGGTCAGGGTACAGTTATTACTCCACCAGCACCACAGAAATAAGGCTAAAAATGGGTTGGTCATATAGTAGTCTTA
>Ga0194135_10000914_pt1 | contig 17236 bp, 26 predicted proteins | sample LitLau_LLRF_2013_FD_134024 | JGI IMG/M metagenome (GOLD analysis project Ga0194135, IMG submission 134024) | Freshwater sediment microbial communities in response to fracking from North America - Little Laurel Run_MetaG_LLRF_2013 (version 2) | ecosystem: Environmental > Aquatic > Freshwater >...
CCTCATTTCCCTTCCGAACGAACCCCAAATTACATCCGTCATTTTCATTCTTAATTCAATTCACCAATCAATTACGCATAATCCCCAACCATGACAGTCAAAACCAGTCCGCACATTTTCAGCAGAGCGCAGAGCAAAGAAGTCGCCGGAAGGGAGGGAGAAGATTTTACGGCTGCTGCTCATGCGCAGGTAGGTTTATTTCATTTAGCATCCAAAAGTTCTGCCATTTTTCCAATTAACTTCCTTCTTTGTTTTTAATTTGTTCTGTTTGATTGTTTTATAGAATCAGATTCAGGATGCTTCTCAAAGATGAAACCAACGACCAACCCCTTAACCAGAGTCACTTTTGATGTGTGACGTAAGGAAGAGGGAGCTCTGCTGGAAGCATGGAGGCTGCCAATGAGAATAATGACCATCGAAGTTTTATTCAGTCTCATGCGAATCTGATCTAAAATTTTAGATAATATGAATTAGCTAGCGGAGACCGGAGGAGAAGATTTACCATGAGAGCATAATCTCTGAAATTAGCTTTTTGTTTATTCAATACAACCACCACCGCACCGAGACGACGACGACGACGACGCGACGGAGTATTACGCGTCTTTTCCGTCCAATTTTTCAATTCCATAATTTTATTATATTTTCCATTTCCCTTACAGGGACTCAGTAGAGGACTTCACGGTTAATTGAATTGAGTTTGGCCAGTGTATCATTGTCTGTCATTTGGAGACGTCAAGGGTAGAAGGATGGACGGACGTAGAAGAGCTTGCCTACCGGAAGACCCGTGTGGTCCAAACTATGTCCCACTCTTGACGCAGTTCATTCCGAATCAGAACAAGAGTCACGTCCATGTGGACTCGTACAACCAAAACTGTCAGCGTCAGCACGAGGTAAAAATTTTTTTTATTGATCATACCACCCATTTCATGGGATTCGAATCATTATTGTTTAATTTTTGAATTAATTCGTAGATGAGTGGATCCAATGAGAATGAAACGGGAAAAGGAATTTGTGGAGGATGCTATGACGTGCCCACTGGACACCAGCGCGCTTGCGACTGCCAAGACTGTGTCTCCAAACGAGCTGTAAACCAAGAAATACTCTGCTTTTTCGTCATTATTTATCCCGCTAATTCATAAGAATGGACTCCTTGATTAATACTCTCATTACTTCTGAGGTTAGGCCATTTTGGAGGAAGACTGTCCGCAGCATACGGAAGGGAATCGGTGGCAGGATTTGGGTCGGAAGTTCCGAGATCCTGAAGTCCAGGCCATCCATGAGAGAATGAAGAGTTCTGCGGGGGCCAAAGGGAATCTCCGCTGGTATCCTGACGATGAGGAGAATCCTTGCCTCCTCCGTCGCTTCCGGAATTCCAACACTGGCTACCTGGGAGAAAGACGAGTGCACTATGGCGGAGCTCAAGACTGTGACTATCCCAAAGATCTCATCCATGGGGTCGTCGAGTATGACATAACTCCCGTAAGGAATCCCCAAATACTTCCATTCATTTCGACTCCTAACATTTTGTAACAGGGAATTCTCTTGACTTGCGTAGGCTGGGAAGTTGATTAGTCCTCCAGCCAAAGCGTGGGTGGATCAGTTGGAGACTGACCTGGCCGAAAGTATTTACAATTCAAATAAAATGACCCCGGTTGGATCTTCCCATAACCAACTCCTCAACCTCCCGGCCCACGTCCATCCTCACCAAACCACATTTGGGGTACTCACGCACAAAGGTCAAATCAAATGAATTTACATTCTTCGTTCTAATCAAACCAATTACCAGACATGACCAGAGTAAAATATTCTGGTTCCATCTGATGTTTGTAGATGACAAGGTAGGGGACTTGGTTAATCCAAAAAAGGATCGTCATTTCGTTGCTGCTGAGAGTTCTTGCTGTCATCACATGTATCGGAAGACACATGGGAGCTACGATCCCGGGGAACAAATTTGTCGCAAGTGCGTTGAACATCCGCAATTCCCAATCTCCAATTTCGATGCAGGGACTCAGTGTATGAATTTGATTTAAATTGTTTTGCCTATTAGCTACGAAGGTGGATTCCGTCGGTCGGATACCTTTGGTGATATGACGCCTCATGACAATGCGGGTCGACCCTGTGCCAGAGCCATTGGGACATGGCGAAAATGCAATCCGGATCCACCCGTCGTCTTAAAAGTCTATGCGGACCATGTGGATCAACGTATTCCTAAACTAGGGATGGCCCAAGATCGTCTCTGTGGCCTCCGTGACAGAGGGCCCAAGTAAGTCCATCCTCCGGCCTCCAACTTCCATTCAATCAACTGATAATTCAATTCAAATGCGACGTTGATTTCCGTCACGCTTAGCTTTGTTTACGGCCAAGTGACGACGGAGCGCCCTTGCCCTGCTGGGGATGTCATTTTCAACCGAAGCCGAGATGAAGGTGTGGAGAAAGCAAAGCGACTCGTCCGGAACCTTACGGACTGGGTGGGAAAGGTCAGGCTCAATCTGAAATCAGACAAAGGAGGAGAACTGGAGTCCCTTTATGAAGGATTCAGATCCAATGACACTGTAATTCCTTCTCTTGACCTTGAGTCTTCTGAATGGCGAATGAGTCGTCACGTGAGGAAATTACGTTTGTTTTAGAATTGCAACGGGACTTGCGACTGGGAGTCCTTCATGCGGTGTCTCATTGAGGAACGGATCCCGAGAACGTTAGAGCCAATGGAGTTCCTGGAGAGCCTTGCCTATGTTGGGATTTACCATCCCTCCCCCTGTAACGTGGTGGACTACAATCTCCTCATGGATCTCATTAAAGGACACAAGGAACCTCAATTTGCATCCAAAGTCACAAGTAAACTCACAAATCCCTACAGCGTTCTCATTAATCAACTGGAATAACTGACAATTGCCTATGCATGATTTTTAGCCTTGTGCCCCTACTACCTTCCACACACGAACAGTTCCACCCCTTTCCGGACCACCTACGCTGACTTGGCCGCGAACCAATGTGCGCAGGAGTCCTGCCTCTTACGAGCCAGAGAGGAGCGTGCCCATGGGATGCCGAGTATGCGCAGTGACAAAGTGCCTCAACGGATCCGAAGTACCCGCGATACAACCAATTACGGTGATGACGGCGACGCCTACAGTCTCATCTGGCCAAGTGTCTACACAGTCAACGGAGTCACCGCAAGAGATGCCTTCAAGGTGGCCCCCACATCGCCACATCAAACAAACTGACATTGGAGACTGAGGACTGACTGAGTTTCTTTGTTTCTTTTTGCTAGGTAATGACAAAGGAGCAGATGCTGAAAATTCTTTGCAAGGCCCGGATTAATGTGACCCATGACCAAATCAACGCCGCCTGGGAAGAAGCCCTCACAATGGACCCAGACCAGAAGGGACGCGTCTGCTTCCAAACATTCCGTGAAGCCCTGGACAAGATCCAGAAGGAGGAATTGGATGCTCAAGGACTCACCTATGAGACTCCGATCCGGGACTGCTGCCCTTCCCCATCATCCAATTGCATTCCGCCCCCATGCAACAAAAGAAATACATGCTGCGCTGGATCATGAAACCAAAACAAGAAACAAGCGAAAAGTGAAGGACCCGCAATTACGAATTTTAATTTTCCTGTTGAATTTGGATGAATTTTGAGTTGAAAAAGAATCATAAATGGAGAGAAAGGGGTAACATTTGGAATGAATTTGAGCTCCTTATTCTTTGGTTTGAGTCATCTCATCAGTCAGTCAGTGGTGCTCTTGATCCCCACGTCGTTGAGTTTGGTTCCGATTCCACTTTTTCCGCCGACTAAAGAGTGAGCCGAAGCAACTTGACTGTTGAGGAGGAGCCGTGGACGCCGTTGAGCCCAGTGACTCTCTCGTTCGACTCCGCTTCCCACGTTTCTTCTCCGCTTCCGCTCTTCTTCCACGTCCCTCGTCAACCAGGGTCTTCTCAGTGGTTCCGGACTTGGTTTTCTGGAGACTGGTTCGCTGATTGGATCGTTTCAAGCGAGCTCGCAAGTTGATGCTCCCTTGGGACGGCGTGAGGGGAAGCACTGCAGGGGAGCTCTCTTCCTTAAACTCTCCGCCCATGTTCCCTCGTCCCTTTCTTCCGCTTCTAGTTGCGTTGAGGTCAGACAATGGAAGGGAAATCCCCAGCTGCTGTTTGGTCGTAATCATATCCCGCATTTGTCTCAGGTCAAAGGAAAGGTCAGCCACCAACTGATTCATTTGACTCACTTGACTCCTGTTTAGAAGAAAATAAACAAAATCTAAACAAAATCAGTTTAGCCTTATAAGTTCTGTTCTTCCTGGTCAATCTTACTGGAGACGAGCATTATTCTGCCGGAGGAGAATGTTTTCCGTCTGGATGATCTCAATGTCATGTTTGAGTGAGTCCAGGATGTCATCCTGTGTCTCCTGAATCATTTTCAACTGCTCAGCCACGGTGGCAATGATCCCTTCCTGGCTACAACTCAGGCTCGCATTGGACTTGACAGCCACAATATCCCGGTTCCCGGGCATTGGCTCCTGTAGCGTAAAAATTCCGCCCGCTCAAATTATCATCTTCATCAGGCCTCCAAGAAATCATTGAATTAGATCAGTGAGGGATTATTTTACTGAATTGGTTGGAGTGTTGTGATTGGCTGATTTCTTCCTGTAGTTGAATCCCCCAATCTGGCTGGAATTGCTCTCCTTCTCCAGGAGTTCCGTTTTATAGATTCCTCTCTCCTTCCCAGTCCCAATCCCAAGGTGAGAAGAGGAGGAGTTGGCATTCGTTTTGGATGAGGAGTGCTTGGGCCGCTGACCTCCTCCATTTCCAAAAACAGTCAAATCCTCCCGGTAGAATAAGTTGGCTCCCATTCGTTTCCCAAAGTGAGTCTGTTCTGTGATTGGTTCTTCAAGAGGGTCACCAGCAGGAATCACGCTACTCCGACTCCCAAGTCTTCCCACACGCCCACCCCCATCAGAGCGTCCGTACATTTCAGAATTCTGCTCCCAATATCCCAATTTAAAAATTATAAGACTCTTATTCAGAATTTGGGGACGAGTAGAAGTTACATTAGAAAATAAAAAAAAATTATTATTATTGGAGAAAAAGAGAAGTGGAAGACGCCGCCGGCCGGTTCGTGTTTGGATATTTCGAGTCCACATGATCTAAATGAAAAAGGTTGGGATGGGAACGTCGTGCGAGTACAGAGTGTGACATTAAAATGATAAAATTATTTTTAAAATTTAAATTATTCTCGACTGATTGACCTTAGAAGACTAAAAACGTGGCAGGGTTTTCTCTCTTCTAATTTGGATTTCTACAATGTAGTAGCAGATGAGGGTGATCCCAAGGAATCCCAAATAAATGTAAATCTTGAGGCTCATGCAGAGTAGTCCCGCATTGAGGTAGACGATGATGAAGCCAATGGACAACCAGAGACCAGCGTTGCTAAAGGCCGCCTCCCGCGTCTCCTTGAAAATGGTCCCATACATTGATCTGATTTGTGGTGACCAGACGCCGTCCGCCACGCCCCACATGGCACTGAGAATGAAGAAGACGTGGGGTTGGTCGGGCGTAGGTTCCCAGAGAAGGAGCGTCACCAGGACCGCTACATTCAGGATCCCTCCAAAAGTAAAGAGCGTCGCTCTCCCAACGTATTCTGCAAGTTTTCCAAAGAGGAGGGAGGAAGTGGCCGCTGAAATCCCAAATCCTGCCATTACAAACCCAATCTGATGAATTCCCCAAGCACAAGACACGTAACTCTGGGGGGAAATAAAGTAAAATCTATCAACTTTTTGAAGAGGAATGAATGATTTCCTTGAAATTTTCGTTGAAGTTGATTTCCTTCTTACGAGTGTGAATTCTGCTCCGAGAAATGCTTCCTGAATCCCAACCCAAGTGGCCATGGGGATGAGGAGAAGTTGACTTGACTTTCCCCAATGCTTGACGGTGGCAATGAGTAAGGAATACCATTTAGACCCACGGAGTCTCCCTTCTCTCTCTCCATACCTGGAAATGGAAACCAAAGGAAAGAGTCAGGAATGGGTCACATATTATTTTAAAACCGAATTGGGATTGGACCTCATTGAGGACTGACCTTTTGAGTGAGTCCACTCCGATGATGATCACAAGGGCAGCTACGACGGAGCAAACCAGAAATATCCCCGTCAGAATCTCCATTTGGTACTCATCTTTCTCTACCGTCAGTGTTACACTTCCATTTCCTCCAGTCAAGGATGAGGAAGGCGGGACTTGGGACTTGGCAGGACAAAAGTGAGGTCCACAGTGGGTGAGGTTTGGACTGCGCCCATTCTGTCCAGTCCCATCGCTGCTGTCCGCATGGGCGGTAGCGGTGGATGACAAGACAAAGGAGGAAACGAGGTTTCCCCAGACTTGTGAAGAGTGGAAGCAGAGGTAGAAGAATCCAAAGAACCATTGGGAGACGACGTCTGGATTAAGGCCCTTCATCAGTGCATACTCCTCCGAAATCTAACAATTCAAGGAGTCGCGTCAATTAAACACTTTCTTTTGAGCTGCTTCGCTTTTATACTTTGTTTTGTTTGGCTGACCTTTGTGACATAGTATGACTGGGAGGTCCATAGGCCAGCGGCTGAGAATCCAATGAAGAGGCTCGCAGGGATGAGTGAGACAAAGTGTGGGTAGAACTGAGCCGCAATGTAGGTGACATAACCAGTGATGGAGACGACCAGCGTCCACTTTGTGCTCAATTTGGCAAGGAGGAACGGCGGCACAAAGAGAGACGACAAAAGGTAGGCTCCGTAAATACTCGCCAAGGAATACACTCCCAAATTGCCCTATATGGAAATGATTATAATATGACAATAAATTAGGCACTCATTTCCTTATTAATCATCTTTTACCTCTGTGTGGACTGAGCTCTGTAAATTGGCAGTAGCCATAAATGCAGTAAAGAGAAGGGCAAATGCGATCCCCATCATGAACAGATTCTTCAGAATCCGCAAGTCCTCCCTCCTTCCATAGGACTGTCGGCGAAGTGTGGCAGATCCTCCCAACATCACCGGCGGAGAAAGTGACATGGACCAAGCTTTGGACTCGAGCGTGTCAAGGGGGCCAGCAACTGGTCCAATCCCCCTTCCTTTCTTCATCTTGGACATTCCAGGAATCAAAACTCAAAACGTGAATGGAAAGACGGAAAGACCTCCAGTTGTGTTTCACCGTCTGGATTCAATTGGAGCAGATTTCCTGATGTGGTTCCTTCCCTTGGGTCGAACGTGCTCTGGAATAAAAGAATAGAATTGTAAACTTTGGGAACCGGATAGACTCCTTTTATTGTTTTGAAATTCTAATTTATGATTTAGAGATCATGGCTCGCACTGACTGGATTATTATGACTTCTCAGTAGTGGGATCCCGTTAGTATAACAATTCCAGCTTCGCCACTAGCTTTCTATTAAGAATTGGCTTCCAGTTTTTAGTAGTTTCAGTTTAAGGAGCGCAAGGGAGCAACCGGGGTGCAGTTATATTTTACGACTTCAAATTCATTCCCATGGCCAAGTTTCCTGTAATTCCTGAATATATGGAAATGGAACCATATACTCACCGTGCCTTCTGAATTTAATTCTCAGTTGTCAATCCAGCGTGTTTCCTTCTCCAGCAGCAGCCTCATCCGAGTTGTGTAAATAGAAAAGATAAGTTGGTGGATTCACTTGATTTGTTTCACTTGAGTCGTCTCCTCGCGTAGCCCATGATGCGACGCCTTTAGTCGCTCCTATATCCTTGTCTTGCCGATTGTGATTATGACTTTGTTTCGGATTGGATGACTCCCTTGGAATCAGAGAGAGTTAAGTAATCCAATACAGTTTGAACATAGCTTCTCAGCTATGGTTTGAAGTTTATAAAAGAAGAGGAGAAGAGGGATGACGGATGATGAGGGTTGTTTTGCTTGTTGGAATAATTCGAATGTCATGTCAAATCCAATGATAAATGCAAGTTACGGGTATCACATCACACAGTAAAAGCAAGTAATTAAGCAGAGTAAAAGGGAGCGTGTGTGGATGGCCTTGAGTCATCGTGCCTCTACGTTACGTATGTGACATGACTCTCTGGTTCTGGATTCTGGAAATAGAAGCTTTGCTGGAGGCAAACGCACCAGCAGAGGTTAGAATAAGCTGACCAAGCATCTCTCAATTCTTTCTTCAGTTTGATTACTTCTTTAATTTTAAGAATTTAATGATAAGATTCTTACATTAATCTTAGGTTCTCCTTTTCCTGAGCAAATGAATGAGTACCTGCATGACCTCCGCGCAGACTTACAGGCACCAGGCAGGCACTACTGTGAAACTAAAATTCCTCTAGAGAGTCCCAAGAATAGAATTAGTCACATCAGAAATTAGTTACACACTGTTTGAAGAGAATTGGAGTTTGGGTTTGGGGTAAATGTTGATTAATTTTAGTTTTTTAGTCAATTTAATTAACTATTGAACGATTTTCTATTTTATCTTGCCCCTATCTCGCTTCTCATCTTTCGAGTCCCCGAAGAAGAAGCGGGAAACAGTGGGCACGGAGGGAAGATTTCAAACATGGGAAAAAGTCTCTTTTATAAAAGCTCAGCTCACTCACACTCACTTTGTCGGTCGGTGGTGGTCTTGCTCTTGCCTTGTCTTGTCAGTGTCTTTCTTGCCTGTTGACCTTTTCCCCAGTCACTCACTTCCAAAGCCTATCCCTCGGAATTCTATTCAGGACGACGAATTAAGTTGACATTTTCCCCATTTTAATTATGAATAAAAATTATCTCCAATCTCCACAATTGTGTGGGGATCGAATCGGTTTAGCCAAGAAAGCACTCCACACGTCCATCCCAGCTGATCTACCTTGCAGGGAAAATGAGATCGAGTACGTCCAACAGTTCCTGACTACTCACATTCTGGGAAAGAAGGGAGGATCCCTCTATATTTCAGGCTCACCTGGGACTGGGAAAACGGCCGTTGTCCGTCATGTTCTGGACAAAATCCAATTGGAAAACAGTGAGAATGGAAAGAATCTCCCATATGTCCCCATCTTCATCAACTGCATGAATCTAGGGAGTCCGGCACTCGTCTTTGAGCTCATTGGTAAAGAACTCCGCTTCAATTGCAAGCCATCCGAAATAAAGGACAAGCTCAGGGCACGAGTCACATCAAAAAGTACTAAAAGGGTCACGTAAGTTCATTTTTCATTTAATTTAGTAATTGAACTATATAATACTTTAATTTAAATTTGAACCTTATTCTAATTATGACCATGGCATGTCGTGAATTTAATTATAAATTTTTTTCTTTGTCTTTGTCTCCAGGCTTCTTGTTTTGGATGAAATGGATCAACTCCTCACTGCTCGTGGGAATGAATTTCTGTACAAAATGTTTGAGATGACGCAACTGCCCGAGTCGAAGCTGGTCCTCGTGGGTGTGGCCAACTCCTTAGATTTGACAGCTCGTCACTTGCCTCAACTGGCTACCACGTCCTCGCCAAGCACGCCCAAGGCCAAGGCAGTCCCTCGCCGTGGGTCTACTGGAGTTGAGAAGAGGGAAGCCCCACCTGTTGAGCTCCTCCATTTCACCCCGTACGAACGGGAGGAAATTGCTACGATCCTCGAGACGAGGCTCTCGGAAGTAGGGGATGTCTTTGACTCTTTGGCACTACGACTAGTGGCTACCAAAGTTGCCTCTTCAACGGGTGACATGCGGAAAGCACTCAACGCCTGCAAAACTGCACTGGAACAAATGGAGAAACAGGAACGGATTGTCCTCAAAACAACCACAGATGACGGTAAGCCCCTTGTTTCTGCTTTAGTTAAAGTCAGCAATTTATTGAAATGTGAAGTAGAAGTTGTATAATTTTTTTTTATTCTTGCAGGTTTCAATACCTCAAGTCCAAAGAAGCGTCGTCTTGATTCTGTTGATGAATCAGTAGGGATTGTGTCCATTTCCAAAGTGCTCGGGCCGGAAAAGGATGAAGGGACGCTTCCGATCCAACAGCTCCTGCTCCTTGCCACCCTTTTCCGTCTTTACCGGAAGTCCACAGCTGGTTTGGCAAGTTTGGATGGGGATGGGAGAGCGGCAGCCCCAGTCCCAGTTCCACTTGCGTCCGTCTATGAAGAGTATCAACGGATCTGTGATGTGAAGGGATACGAATTCATTGACATGAGTGAGATTGTGTCCATTTTCGGAATGCTGGAGGATCGCTCGCTCGTCTCCTTTGCCCCCAGCCCAAACATCACCCCCTCATCTCGCAAAGGGCGAATGAGCTCCAAAGGGAAGGGACTCCAGGAGGGACTAACCTTTGATCCCAAGAAAGTCGAGTTTTTATTGCAGAAAGGAGACTTCCTCAACTCCATTGTTTATTCTTCCTAATTGGGTTACTCTTTTGTTTTTGTTATCTTTTCTTTCAATTTAAGTGATTGCGGAGAATGGAGGGAATTTGTTTTTGTTTTGATTTAAAGCCGATGGCTGTAAAATAATAATTTTGGATTAAAAGTAAAGTAATTGGATTGATTAAAATGGTAATAAGGAATCAATCTCTCTCCGTCCGTTTGTTTAAGGAGCACCAGCAAGGGAAGTGTGGGTTGGTTCCGGAAGTAGAATCCCAATTTCCTGTTTCTCTTTTTGTCTACAGCAGTCGTTAGGTCGTAAAAGGGGGAAATAGGGATAGGGATCAAGTTGCGGGAGGAAAGTCCTCGCATTCGCTTCCATCATCCTCATCTTGTTTCTTTTGTTTTTTAAAAGTTATGAACTCTGAGTGAGTGGGAGCACTTGGACCGTTAAGTACGTGGCGTCATTTTCTGTTTTGATTTCCAAAACCGGAGTTTTGAGTTTGAGTTTGATAGTTTCCATCTGAAGATGAAAAAGAGGGAGGTTTCTTTTGTTTATTTGTAAAAGGAAGAGAGCGTAAGGACAAGGATCCGATTCCTAGAGCTTCCTCCCGTAATAACTTTTTTCTTTCAAAGAAAGGCATAAAGTGAAGAAAGACCGGAGAGATGCTCCATACCTTGCCTTGTGTGTGTAGGTTCACCTGTTTGTTGGATTGTGGATTTTCTGTTGCATTTTGCATATTATTTCTAGTTGGGAAGGTTGATGTGATGTGGTGATTGATGTTGGTTTTTCGTTGAATCCGTGGCCGTTCGTAGTCTACCTCGTAAGTTTTATGATGCGCAATTTAGTTAGCACCCTCAAGGTCTGGGAAGGACGGGCATGAATGTGGAAACGTACACAATGAAATACGAAAATGAATGTTTGCGGGGGTTTGCTAAAATTTTGCACCTTGAGCCATGTCAAAGCCAAGCCCAAATCAAAGTAGGAATTCCCTCATTCTCCTTCCCGACTAATTTTCATTGTTTTTTTTTTCATCATGGAACCAGAGGAATGAATGAGGGTCGTAAAAGTCTTGGATTCATTTATGACCGCATCCCAATCCCAAAATCCCACCAATTAAACTTACAACGCAAGAGACAAAAGACAAGAAACCAGAAAGAAAACTACAGTAGAGGACTCTGCTTTGGAATCTGGAACTGGATTGTTGGAGTGTGTGTTGGAATATTGCAAGTTTCCAGCACCATTTCGTCACTTGTCAACGTCAACCCTCAGTAGTTCCCTGGGGAGTTTTTTGTGTCCGGGAAAGGGAGAGTGCTGGATCCACCTGGAAGGAGACCAAACCAAAAGAGTGACAAGAGAGAGTAGTGAAAAGAGTCCAAAGCGGGAGTGGGAGATCAGGAGAAACTCAAGACCACTGCTCCGGCTATCATCCTCCGCGTCTCCAACGTCTTTCTTTCAGTATGGTTCTAGGATTCACTGGAGGGAGACGCCTGGAATATCTTTCTTCTACTTCCTCGTTTATCACATCATCATCATCCAGGAGGATTGTTTATCCAGGAGCAGGATCTGTCTTGTTTGTCGAATGAAGGAGATTCAGTCCCCTGCAGGTAAGAAATCTCAACTCACAAGTCCAAAGTGGAATCCAAGTGAGTGAAAGCAGGAAATCCGATCTAGGATCTTTACTCAAAGGGAGGAGGGGATTAAGTTTCAATTCATTTCTGAATTCTGACATGGACTCCCGATAAGTCAAGGTCAAGTCAACCATGTCGTCAGCCGACCCCAGTTCAGTTCCAAAGATTCTGGAGTGAGTGGATGGTCGTGGTGGTGGTGGTGAGGATGAGGACGGAAGGTTCTCTACTCCTACCTGAAAGTTGGGAATTTGTTTCTTTTTGGAATTGGAATTGGGAATGTGCCTCGGCCCAGTTTCGAGTCTGGGATAATGTCCACTGGAGGAGGATTAAAGGCTTTCACTCACTTGGAGTCCCAGTTTTACCTCTTGGTCCCTAGTCTAGAGTCGGGATTGGCGTGATAAAGAAAAGAAAACATGAGCGAGTATAAAATAAAAAATAATAAGAGGAGGGATCATGTCAAGGAATCAGAATTAGGGATCACAACTGACTTTCTCCCTCCCTCACTGGACTACTGGCTTGTGGGAGAGAGAGTAAAAAATTAGTAAAATTAGGATTTTATGCTTTTACTAGAATACATGAATACTAATAAAATCCAACAGTAATAAACGAATTGAAATGAGGATGGGAATTAGAACTGTTTCCCTCCACCCACCTTTCACTTTCTAGTGGTGGGACTGACGTCGTAAGGTATTATTGTCTACTGAGGATGACGTCGTTTCCAGTCCTACTTAAATGGATGACAAAATGGACAATGACCTAGTGACAGGGGACTGAGAATAATTGAGGTCGTGAATTATGAATTCCCTCAAAATTAGATGGAATGGAGTCAAAGAAAAGAAGTAGTGGGTATGGAGGAATAAAGATATGGAAAGGAATAGAAAGTGTATTTATTCGGTGGGGCGGGAGGGAAATTAGCATTTCCTTTAGTGGATGTGAATAATAAACAAACACTCATCTCTCCTATATTCCAATTTACAATTTTAGTAACAGTTCTATTCCGAATGAATGAGAATGAGAGTCAGGTGTGACATTTTAGATGAATTATTAATCCATGATACTAAGAAAAGAAACTACGGGTTAGGAATAGACAGAAAAATTAAAAAGAAATGAGGCTGTCAGGATTCGATGGGTTTTCCAGTGCATAAGGAACCCCTATCTTGTTCTATTCTCATCCCTTTCCCTTTTGTTTACTTTCACTTGGCTTAGTTACTTTCCCCTTAGTTTGGACTTTTTTTCCTCGCATGCAACAAGTGAGGGTGGGATTTCATGGTCATGGGTTGGGGCGTAGACTTGAACTCTGAGAGAGTTAGTTGCCCCGGAGTACGAAGAAACTTACTACCAGGAAGGAGAGGGAGAGAGAGACGTGACTTGACTTGTAACCGGGGATTCAGTCATAAGAATTAGAAGTGAAAGTGTGAGCAATCAAGAGATCTTTTCATTCATGTTTGCAGTTTGTTGTTTGAATAAAGCAGTTCCAGTTAAGAAGTTCCTCATGTCTCTCGGCTCGGCTTTAACCCTTTCTTGGTCTTTTCTCTAAAATCTAATTTTAAAAATGCCTTTATCATTAAATTCTAAAAAAATTATTAGAAATGGTGGGCACGTGGGACTTTGTCAACTGCCGTGAGAATCCTCATCTCGTCTGCACAGGGGAAACAGCCTGCCATGATCTTTTTAAGAATGGATCCGCATTCTGCGTCTGCTACCACACGGGCCAACTCCCCATCAACGGGATTTGCCCAAGGAACACAGGTGAGGTAGCACAACTCAAAATCAGAAACCTATAGTCACTCTATTAGACTTTTATAAAAGGGAGGACGCATAGTATGTGAATGATGATTTAAATTGATGATGCTAGATAGAGTTGAAGTTGGTGACTAATGTGTCATTTGCATTTGGGATTCCAGTTCAGGAGTTTCCGTTTTCCGTACATAACCTGACGGAAGAGTACAATGGGCCCAAGAGTCTCGGCATTCCCATCCAGGTAACCAAAATACTCGAAAATATAAAGGAATACTCAGAACCCACCGGATTGGAGTTCATAGAGCAAAGGGAGAGCCATACTATTTATTTATATTGTTACTACATACTTGACAGAATCAGGGACTCCCCGTTGGTCTTTTCTCCAGCAGCACATCCTTAAACGACTGAATTCTCCCACCAAGTGAAAGTCCGAATGAGCACTCCAATAACGTAAACTCCAACATTCCTCTTTATCTCTTCTCCGTCTCGGCCTCTCCAGAGGAATTCCCACGAATTCTCCAGAGATCTGAATGCTTTCTCCTCACTCACTCTCTCATTTCTCGGGGACAATGCGAGAAAGTTTGATGTTGTTGAAGTTGAGGAGTTGCTTACATTGTCCCATCCCCATCCCTTGATGTGGGAATCTAATTCTGACCTCCTGCTAGTCACTTCGACGTTAGGATTCAGAATTGGCGTGGGTGGTGAACTTCCGCCATACTTGCCCCGACTCTTCCAAACTCCTTTGACTCATATCCTGTGCCTCTGTGCCTGTGTGGATCCTGTCGGAGTCTGTCTGGGGTTGGGGTTGGATTATAAACACAGCAGTCACAACGCACATCTCATCCCCACTACCAACCATTCTTTCCCTTGATGAATTTCTTCTAATATGCGGACATGATTCATGCTTTTTGATTATTGTCTGTTCTAAATTGTTTTTTTTTTTTGTAATTGTAGGTTGGGAGTGTTGTTGGTTCCAAGGGAGAGTCGACGCTGTCCCCAATTTCGGGGACATTGTCCAGTCCGGGCCCGTTGGGAGTGCCCCATTTGACGCTCCTCGTGACCGTCCTCACTCTGACCCTCTTCCTCCTCCTCATTACCACACTGCTCTACTTTAAAAGGAAGGCATGTGCTAGAATATTCAAATTCGGATCAAACCAACAAAAGGTTACTCCACTCTCCACTCATTTGACGACTCCAATGACTTTCTCTGGCTTTCACCGTTTTGCTTTTGTTTGTGTCCCTGTTTGTTTCAGTTGAGTGGTGATAAGGATGGTTCGAACGGTGGTGGCGGTGTGGTTCCTGGGCGGCTGTTCCCATTGGACCGTTTCGTTCTGAATCCAACATATGAGGCCTCCCCACTCTTGGATCTCGCAGTCCCCGTCTTCACGCACTCCGACATTCAGATACTCAAGCAAATTGGGCAGGGATGCTTTGGGAAAGTATTCAAAGGTAACAGTCTATCTCCATACTCTGTAATTAATAATCTCAATTCATTTATGAATTTATGAATGAACAATGTGACTGTAGGTGATTTGAATGGTGAGTGGGTTGCAGTGAAAGTGGCCAAGAGGGAGCATGCGGGAGAGGCTTTGAAAGAGGTCGAGACAATGGCATCCTTCAACCATGCAAACATTCTTCGTCTCGTTGGGGTTGCCACCAACCAAGGTACGCTTAAACTTACCTTTAATAACTTTTCTCCACTATAATTCCCAATTAAAAACAACTTTGAACCCAAGCGATGGGAAGAGAAAGAGAGGTCAAAGGGGGGGTGAGATTTAAGCAGAGTTCTACTCGGAAAATTAGACAATGGAAAATAATGAGAGGAGCTTTAACTTTCCCCTCTCCCGCTCCCATGCAAAGTTCCTGAGTTGCGATTCCATTCCCGGAAGAGCCAACAGCCAACCCCAACTTGTTTTCTGGAACGAAACTTTTGAAAAGAATCACCACCTTCTTCCAAGGAAGGTGTGGACTTTCTTTTGAAAAAGTAATAAGATGAATACTGAAAGAGTAGTTAATTTGAAGAGAAAGTTGGTGGGCGGTGAGAGTGACGTCTGAGTTTTCAATTGCGGTGATTAATTGCCCAATTTTTATTTTGACTCCATTCCAGGGGGTGAGCCTCCATGGCTCCTCTTTGAATTTATGGACTATGGAGATTTGGCTACTCTTCTCCGCACACTTTCACCTGACCGGCACGGAGTCAAGACGTCATTCCTCCAGTCCCAGGAAGAGGAAGGAGATGCTGACAGTGGGATCCAACTGCCCCACCTTACCACGGTGAGTCTAGATGGTCTAGAGGGGGATTGTAAAAAAAACAACAAAAGAACAAAGGAGCCTGTCTCGAATCAATGTGAGCCACAGGAACTGGGGCCCTTTCTTTTCGCATTAAAAAAAAGGAAAGGGAAACCTGAGTAATAATTAAATTGGGTTCAAGTAAGTATTCCATTAGGTTAGTTGGATTAATCCCCTGGCCTACTCTGATTATTTCCGCTGTCCCCTTCCGGAAGATTAGATTTCCAGTTTGAAAGGGATGGAATTGACGTAGGTAGATAATGTACTCACGTAAAGGTAAATTGCAAGAAGAATTGATGGTTGTTTGTTTTTGGTCTGAGGGTATAGACTGATCTGTTGGACGTTGCTTCTCAAATTGCGGATGGGATGAGTTACTTGTGCTCCCAGCATTTTGTGCACCGTGACCTCGCAGCCCGGAACTGCCTCGTGGGGAGGAACGGAAGGGTCAAGGTCTCCGATTTCGGATTGACCCGGGATGTCTACACTTGTGACTACTACAAGGTAAAAAGTTTACCAGGAATACAAAATAAAGTAAATACCAAAATCAGTCCTTGTTTTTAAGTTTTGGTTTGAATCTTGTTAGATTGGGGGTAGCCGATTACTTCCTGTTCGTTGGATGTCCCCTGAGAGTGTTCTCTATGGTCGTTTCACGCTGGAGTCGGACGTGTGGGCCTACGGGGTTTTGCTGTGGGAGATTTACACTTGGGGAAAGCAACCTTACTACGGACACTCCAACGAAGAGGTAACCCCACTCCAATACAATTACAGTTACAATTACAACATTCCTCAGCTCAATTCCGTGATTTCCATTTTCATCATCTGATGATTGCTTTGACCAAAGGGGACTGGGGTAGGAATAAGATAAAGAATTTGGGTGGATGAATGGATGTCCTTTATGGGATTCTCAATTTGTCATCCACGTGTCTCCGTCCAAATTGAATTAAGTATTCTGACGTAGTTGGGTTGGGAGTATCTAATAACCCGGGGTGGGTATTGGGTTGATGACTGATGATGGATCATCTCCATCCTTCTTCCTCTTTTGTGTCTGCCTTGTTAACTTTTCTTTTTTGGTTCTCATACTTTCCCTCTTGTTCTCTCACTGTAGGTGGTTCAATTAATATTGGATGGGGTTCTCCTTTCTCCGCCGCCCTACTGTCCTCCTTTCATCTGTGGGCTGCTGGCAGGATGCTGGAAGTCGGATCCCAAGGACAGGCTCCGATTCCCCGCAGTCAGAGAGAAATTTATGGCCAGAGACAAGGTGAGCTCCTTCATTC
>Ga0194135_10000915_pt1 | contig 17228 bp, 10 predicted proteins | sample LitLau_LLRF_2013_FD_134024 | JGI IMG/M metagenome (GOLD analysis project Ga0194135, IMG submission 134024) | Freshwater sediment microbial communities in response to fracking from North America - Little Laurel Run_MetaG_LLRF_2013 (version 2) | ecosystem: Environmental > Aquatic > Freshwater >...
AATTAGAAATCTCCGTGAACTATTAATTAATTGAAAATGATTTTATTTACGGCTAGCAAAAGTACTCTTATTCCTTCTACTCCCAGAATCACTCTGTCCGTTGAATAGACGAACAACAGCATACAATAGTCACACACACACCAAACGTTTTGACATGCATGCACACATACAAAAAAGATGATGAAATATTAACTAGGCGCTAAGTTTAAATTATTACATGGGGCAAGGTGAGAACCGAACAAGGGGCGAGTGTAGTTCCATCATCATCAGTGAATGATGAGGAAGTAAACGGATCCACTTTTGACAATCTATACAAAAGGTAAATGCACAGACACAGGTATAAAAGTAATACACGGGGCGATGAGAGTCAGTACTAGTCAGTAGGGTCAGTAGAGAAAAAGCCATAAAATGAACTTAATGAAATTTTAATGTCCTAGAGCTCCCTACGAAGAACCACCTTCTGTCTCATTCATTATGATCACATGATGGGTGAAGGTACATCTGTGACATCGGGGAGATCGGGAGATCCGAATTTTCATCCACCCGGTTCTCATCCTATGTAATAAATGTGTGTCAGTCTTTTATGTAATTATGGATGTCTGTCAGACTCAACATATTTGTAATCTCCTGTCTATATGGCAGGGAGACAATTGTAGACTCACGACATGACGACAGATCGACGCTTTTTTTGCCCCATCAACGGTTTTTGTTTTGAAAAGCACACATACTACATAATAATGTATAGATATATATGGATTGCGTGAGTTCACCCTGTGCACTAAGTTTTATTGGAACTTGTAACTCTGATAATGGAGACCCACACCCTTTCAATTTACTCCTCAAATTGATAAGGCACACATGCCGACCTCAGTCTCTCCGAAATCCACTCTTACGTCCCTTTGTCGAGAGCAAAAACGTGAATCTTTAATGAGATCTTTCGAATCTCTTTTTATATAAATATATTATATGCATTTCATTTTTACATAATGGACCATGGGTCATATCTTCATCGTATGGGTCCTTTTTGGCTAATTACGATTTTATAATAATAAAGAGATATACGAGCTCAGATTTGTTCTGAAAAGAGGCTGAAGTGCAAATTTACTTTATACACGCCAAGGCACGTGTGTTGTCCTTATGAGAGAGAGAGAGTCCTTTTCGTGAAGTGGAAGTACTTCAAAAGGGAAGTGAATTTCGGTTGTTCTCATGCATAACTCATTTCAAGAATTTCGATGACTTGAATTTGTCGTGGCAGAACAACATGACACACAAGCACATTTTTAATTTAAATAACAACATTAAATGCAGACTCGGTTTTTATAGTAGGAAAAGGGTTTACCTTTCTCATGGAGGCATTTTAATATTAGTAATAATCTTTTTTACATTTCCCTTAAGGGAATATTATGAATCTGGAAACCGTGTTTTATTGTTACATTTGTTACATAATTTCCAATCTAGATTACTACAGTGTGTTGTTAGTTATTAATCACTTCGTTCGTCTCCTCTCACAGCAGGTGAATAAATAGTATGAGATCGAGTGTGTGTATTACTGTGTATTCTTGTAAATGCTGTTGAGTTAACTCATGAGAGAATAGAGAATGCACACATGACACCGGAAAGGAGGAAGGTTTACACATTAGTTCCTGATTAGCTGGGTCGTTTCACAACATTTGTTGTTACATTATCCGGGATTCATCATCGACATATATTGGATATATATATACACGCAGTCATATCGCACGAGTATATATCAAGTACGGAAATATGATGCCTGGGAAAATGTTCGAGGAAATGAAGCACTGCTTGACAATTTGTCTGATGAACATCAGGTTGATACTTATAAGTACAAATGGAGCAGGACATACACGAGAGAGAGAGAGGGTCAATCGGATCCGATCCGGATGAAAGCCCTTCACTTCCTTTCCACAAGGGTTGGTTGTCACCGTTCTGAGTTTTAGTCAAACAATATTATTACCAAAGCTCCATGAGATAATCGATTGGGAGGTTAGTAAATACATAAGGAACTCTATTGATTGTCCAAAACTCAATTTTAAAAAGGTGAGACCAGGCAATAAATCTTGGAAATCTACATCCTGGATTGGTTTCAACGATTGCCTCTTTAATATTTGTGCGAGTGAGTCTTTGGCCTTTATTGGTTCTCACAAGAGGGAACAACAATTAAGGGATGAGCGAATAATTATACACAAAGCTTTCATATGCCTACACGTATAGACATGGTGTTCAAAGTGTTCAATATGTTTTAAGTATGTGCTCATAAATAATCAGAATATGTTCAGTTGTAGTAAAGAAGGGTTCTTTCGGGGATTATTAGAAACAGAAAGATATTATTACAATAACTAATTAAATGAAGCGAGTAGAGTATAAGCGTGTGAGCATTTTCTTTCTAAATGAACTGTTGTCGGTGCACCTTTAAAAGATCAATCAATAAATTATGATTGTTCGGTGTATGCGGAGGAGGAATAAGGTTCAATACATGGACAGACCAGTGTAACATACTTTTCCTCTGGGAGATTAAGATTTGTTTTCTCATCCCGTGTGAGAAATTCAGAGAGATGAAATTGTTCTGGCCAGGTCTGGGGAACTGTGAGATGATTTTTGAAGTCTGGTCAGTGGTGGTGGTGGTGGTGGTGGGTGAGCAGCAACCAGTAGAGTTGGTGATGAGCCGACTAAAAGGGTTCATTACGGGAACAATAATTTTTTCATATCTCGATAATATTATTAAATGGCCAGGTGAAAGAAATGATTGCTTGGATAATTTACACCTGGATGAACGCGGATCACCCTGCTATCACTGATGTTGCACCCACGCTTCCCTGCTCATCACTACACTCCCCCCACACGTAACTGGAAAAACATCATCTGTATCAGATCAAAAGGCCATTTCTAATGAAACTACTATTGCTCATCTTGTGGGGATTATCTTCACACACGGTTTCTCTATGTTCTTATGCATCATTAATGATTGTTCTCTCATTCTACATCAATTTGCATTAGACCACAATAACAAAGGTAAAGCTTCAATTGCTAATTGGTATCTTTAAATTAAGCTCCATTCAGGTGATTTCATTCTATCAGCACGTAGTTATCTTCCGGTCATCAATGTGGTTTTCAAATATGAATGCAGAAAGCATCTGTAAAGCTAAGACAAGTCTTTTTTTCAATAATACTACAAATAATCACAGGTCACGGAGTGAAATGATGAAATGAACTTGTGGGACTTGAGAAAGTTGGTTTTATTTGAACCATGAGGGTCATTTTTATTTCTTACAAGTGGAAACTTAAAGACATCATCATGGTTAGTTTTACATTCAGCAAACTTCTGGTTTGTGGCTAACCGTTTCCGTTGTCGTCATTTTCGACGTCGTCGACGTTAAAATTCACATAAGGCGTTGATCCATGTTGGGTGAGAATTGCAGCATAAAAATCATTGTGAACAAAAGGCTAGAGCTAAAAAATATACACCACATTATTACATACATCTTTGGTGAGTGTTCTGAACTCCGCGGACACCCCATCAGTCTTCATCCATCAAGTGATCCGTTGAAAACCACAGAAAGAAAACTTGAACCTTACACCGTTACCATTATGATTACAACTTCTATCGTATGAAGAAGGGGATGTGTTGTAGTATATAGGGTCGGACCTTAAACCGCAAATATAAAGGCTAGACATACATTTCAAAGTTTAGCTCATGTCAAAGGGTGACTGTGTGTGAGTTCTTTGAAAGTTTGAATAACGAAAAAACATGATCATGATAATCGATGACGATAAAAAGTACAACAATGACTAAGCCCTTTCATGTATATAAATATATACGTGGATTACAAATAAATTATTATACAAGCTTTCAATAAACATGAACGCACACCTGAAACTTGAAAGATGATTGTGTAGCAAAGTCCCACCACCACCAGAAACTGCGGATGCGACAAATTAAACCGTGAAAGTTTTTAAGATATTGAAACCTCATCATTACGATCATCGTTTCATATACAAATTCCCTCCCTCCAGGTCATGAGCACATTTCATACACACACTACTACTTACTTTCGAACTCTGACCTCCCAAAATCCAACGCTTCATTTCATTTGCTATATATATTTTCCTAAAATCCCCCACTAAATGTCCAAACTAGGGATAATCTAATAAAAATACCCACACACGTCCTATTACTTCTATTATTAATGTCCTTTTAATCTGTATGTCCAGGTGATTCCAAGCGACACAATTGATCATGAATTCATGATGATTTCAACATGATTTCATGATCTCATATCTCTCGTATCTCTCATCCTTTAAATAGGGACAACAATTATACTTTCGAATTCGAATCGAATGTGACGACAAAGCCTCACACTCGTTCTCCCTTAATCTTCTTTTACATCTAATCCCGACGATTACACGCTTTCATTAATCTCTCATCTTTCATGATTCCTTCATCACACAACAACAAGCCTTCGTGAGACAACGGTTATTGTGGGCATCCTGAGACTATTTTGAAATCATGTTCGTTCAACGAAGGCAACGACACACAAACCACCACCACCACCACCACCACCACCTGTCTATTAGTGTCTATCCTTGTGTCTTGTGTGAGTGACATTAAGTTCATCGTCGTCGTATTTTATGAACTTTCGTGCCTTCGTTCAAAATAATATTATTGTGATCACTGACCTCCTCACTCCACGTGTTAATAATAATAATACAAGGCAATATAACCGAAAGTTCATTATTCTCGAGTCAATCGCCTCTCTCTCGACAAAAGACCTTTTAAATTGCAATGGTTCCTTCGACATCCGTCGCACTCCAAGTCAACCTCCGTCCATGGACACTCTTCTTCGGCGATTTCCACAAGTTCCCTGTCGACATTCTATAAACAACCTACGACGAGTATCAGGGAGACCTTATTCTAGGTAACTTTCATTATTATTAACTTTTAGGCATTATTAGTCATAGACGCAATTCATTAACAAGTACTATTTAAGTAATATTGTGGATACGTATGATGTGCGTATGAGTAATTATTATTACTACTAAGGTGGTATGGGGTATGGTTACGGCGGTGGTGGTGGTGATCAGGAGGGGGAGCCCGTTAAGCATTGCGTTAAGCATTAAGTGTTTTGTGTGCGACCGTGTATATATGAAGTAGCATTGAGATGTCGAGTCTCATTTCTGTGTCGGCGTTCAGAAGGAACGGTTCTCTGTAAAATTATCATTCCATGAGAGTTTAATCTTGATAATACTGTTTTGTGTCTTACGTACAGAAGACTCCTTGAAAGTTCTACGGAAGAAGAAGACAAGAGAGTGAGTGTACAAGTACTACGTATTGTTCAGTGAGGGAGGAATCAGAAGATAAGTGACCGTTGGGATTTATTTCTGCATGCAAGTTGACCGTTGACAGATATTCAGCGCTGAAGAGGTGCTCGGAGCTGTTCTGTCTGCTAATTGAGCTAAAAGTTTGTTAAAACTGTTTGAGGAAGACAAGAAAAGGAATTTCGTGTGCAATAATTCGTATTTAAGGTAAGAGGAGAGGAATTTAAGGGATCGCTATGTATTTTCGCGTGTAAAACTTGTATGTATAAAAACTGGGGAAAATTGGGACAATGGCTTTATAGCATTTTATATGTATTTTTTGTTATGTTTTTATAGAAGTTTCGAAAATGACAGTCTCAGTACCGAAAGTAGGAGCTCCAGTCCTATCAATAATCCCAAAAGATCCGGAGATGATGGTCTCGTCTATCTTTAGAAGGAAGTTAGTTGGGGGTGATCGAAGTCAAAGTCAAAGTAGGAAGACTTCAAGGTGCTTATTCGGACCTCCAGATGCGAACGTAGTTATACAACAAGCTAATGAGGTTCAGAATCGGATGCAACAAGCTTTTGAAAATCGATGGGGATTTAATTGTACCACTGGTGAACCGGTACCGGTAGTGAACGACATAGTCGGAGTTTCGCCAAAGGAAGAAGGAGTTAACGGTAACAATATAACTAAACTTCCAAGGTACGAATGGATCAAAGTCAGCTCAGATGAAGATGAAGTTCATCAGAAGAAGATAACTGAAGCAAACAACAACAATAATAATGAAAGACTTTATCCAGTAAATGTATCTGCAGCTTCAGTTCAAACTGAGACAAGCAGTTTGGTCACTCAAGGAACTCAAACGTACTTGTCAAACAACGAAGACAACTTCAAGAATAATAATCATAATTCCTTGGGTGATTATAATCTCTACTTGGTCGCTAGAAAACGGAAGTCTCCTGCTTCAATGCCCATTCCAATAATAATGAAGAAAGAACGAAGTGGAGGAAACTTTCCAAGATCTCTGACAATAATGCCTCCTTGTTCACCTGATGAGTCGGATGATAATATCCTGTACAATTGCATCCAATCCTCGTCCCTTGAATCTATGACTGGGGAAGAATTGATGGAAAGTCACCTCGATAGCACCCAACAAGAAGGACTTGATCATCATCATGATGATAACCACATGCCATCTCCAATTTTATTCTCACCTTTGGACCCCATCGATCATCGTCACCACGAAACTTCACCTCCTCCAATGGTACGAAGAAATTCAACAGGAGTTTTTGTATTTCCTGATAGCACTGCTGTTGAATTCCAATCTCTTCATATCCGAACTAACAAAAATGGATCTCCTGCTGCCCGGTGCTACTCTGCTGATAGCAAGAGAATGAAACAGAGGTGCATTACTGGTAAGTGTACCAAAGAACTATTTTTTTCACTTTAGATTTAGAGAATTTAGAGATTTTCAGATTTACAGGGCAGGCAAATTGCGCAAATTGCGAAAAATAGGAAAGAGCAATTTGAATTGGGATTTTTGGAATGCGGACAAGAATTTTTCCGGCTAGCGATAGATCACATAGCGGTAGTACGTACATATAAATGGAAGGTGGAAATTCCTACAGAATAATTTACTTGCCACAGTACGAATTGTTGGATTTGCATATCAAACTATATGATCATTAATTGAATACGTGTGCGTCCGTAGTAGTAGATTTTAATATAAGTCAGTTTGTCAGGGAAGTTTTGTGTGTTCCTTTATTGTTTTGCATATTATCAAATTCATATATATGATGCTGATGCTGACGCTCCTTCTAAATCCAATCTCACTTTTCATATCTCACAGATTTGTCCACTTGACACTGACTTTGGAGATGAAAAAATGTAATCGCAATAATATAATTTAATTTATGTGTATGGCAAGTGGTTGTGTTTAGTTGAAGTTGAGTTAGAGAGGAGAGTCAGTTCAGTAAGTCAGAGGGGACATTGGAGATCTACATGTGAACTATAGAATGCCTTGTGCTGTAATCATCAATTCATAAACTATTAGGGATTTATTCTAGGTGGTATATATTATTGTTAATCAGTGTTTCATGGGCAAAAAGATGGACAAGGACATCAGTAGCGGGAAAGAATGATGATGCGATGAGCACACGTTTTTTGACGATGTTGATAAGCTTCTCTGTACAAAGTGATCTCAACGAGAGAGTTCTATATAATATTTCATCAATATAGATAAAAGCTAAAAAGCAGGATGAAACATGGTGAGCAAAGTTTAAATAGATAGAGAGTATTATAACGGGTGACGGGTGGTGAGTGTGGACTGCAAAGCAAATAAATATAATTATGAGATGATGATTATTAGAGAGACCTAGATAGCTTTCATTTCAAGCTTTGGTTTTGTGAAGAGCAAGTGTTCAAACCTGTTACGTAAATGATCGGCAATGGCAATGAGAATCCCTCGCTTTTCAATAAAGGAGATTTTAACAACAGCGTAAGAGAGAGAGAGAGAGAGTTAATTGAAGAGAGTTTGTTTAAAGAGGTATGGATGGAAGGTTGACCTAGTGTTGTAAGATGAACGTGCAAAACATGTGGTGGTAGAGTTACATAATAATATTAGCAGGTTTTACATGAAGAACCGTACAAACAGACGTAGTGAATAGTTAGCATGTGGTTGTTGGGTTGGTCTTGGCTGCTTTAATAGATCCAGGAATAGGAAGAGATGATGGAACTACCTTGGCATACTTTACAGAGAAGGATTAGCTAAGGAGAATAGCGACACAGATTCTGCTTTAATGCAGAGTTGGATGTGTATTTGCAGATTTGCACTATTACTCCTGTTTACCCTTTCAAGCTTTGTCCAGGATTTTTAGGAGGCTTCAGGCTTTGGCTAATTCTCAAATACGTGTAATATATTAAAGTATTGTGCATTCAGAAGTAGTGTTAATGGTGTAGGTGTTGGATGAATATTACGTAGTTGTATGATGGTTAGCTTGAAACGAAACATCATCTTTACCCACAGACCTCAATTCGTTTTCTATGGAAGAAAGGCTGTTTTTTGTGCAAATATTCACAATCTTGTTTTGCTCTTGCGAGAAATAATATGAAGTCATGCTGCTGCTTGCCAGGTGTGCACACAGATGAATATAATATGTATTGTGTAGAAGAATTGGCCAGTTGCATTTGACTTGAAAGAAGAGAGAGGTGTATAGGATGGTTAGGGAGGGGTTGAAAAAAGGTCTCAAGGAGGAAAAGATGCATTTCTTGGTACGCAATGTTTAGTTGACTCACGACGCATGTAATTAATGGCAAAACCAATGTTAGTCACGTCAAGGTAGATGAGATGGAGGGAAAATTTTAGAAAGGTCGACAAATACATCTTCATAATACATTGGCTAGCTTTGTTCTGTCTATATAGGAGATGAAGTAGTAAAGAGAGATAATAAACCTTTAGAGAGTTTAGAGTAAACAGATTGCGATGGAATGGCTGATAAGGAGATTTCCTGGACTAGAAGTCTTGCATATGTATGTGTGTATTTAGCTTTGCAGTATTATTATTTTCTTCACAATTAGTCTAAAGGCAAATAGTCAAACGAATTGATATATCACATACACCGGCTAGGTATTCAGGGATTTTGTATGCATCTTCTTTGATAATGTATTTATTGTAATTGAAGACAAAACATGGATGAATGGCACGACGGAAACTGGCGCCAGGGTTGTTGAACATGATAAAAATCCGATTATTGAACTGTACGACTAAAAATCTTATCATTTTGTTTCTTTGCAGATTACATACAGGTGAAGAAAACGAAGCTCAACTTTTCCAGTAAGATATGATGAGCAAGAAAAATCCGAGCAAGAAGCAGCAGCTGGACTGGATATATAAAGGTTTTAAGAAGTATGTATGACAGCTACGATCACCAACACTGCTACATTATGCTACCCATTCAGCTGTACGACCAAAATCACCAAAGTTCTTGTCTCTTCACTTAATATAATAACCAGGAGTGAGCTCAACCTAAGAAGTTCTTCATTTACATTAAAAAGTCTCAACAACTATATCAGTTTTAGTAGGAAGCATTATCTTATATTTCTTAGTAATTTCAAGTTCAACTTAGTCAAAAAGTATCTCTTAATGTCGTCAATGAATTAACCACCGACATCATCATGCTATGCAATTTGCTTGGAGGTCTAAATAGTATGTATGTATATTACAATTCTCGAATTAGTCAGTTCGTAACTCTATGCAATCTTGTTCTGAGTCTTGCACAATTCATCCTGATAGTTCAGAGATTTATTAATATTACAACTGTGATTTTATATTCTCTATTACTACCCAGGAATGGAATTGTTGCTGGTTAAATCTTAATTAATAAATGTGCATTAAGAAATCTGATTTCTCCAGTAGCTAAAAAAATGCTAAATAAAAAGCTGCTTAAAAACTGTGTAAATTTAAAGCTATAATATTATATTTTTACACTACAATTCAATTTCCCGAATATATTCATAATATATAAATACTTGAATCTAGTCTCAGAAATCTCCAAGTCACTCTGACGCTAGTATATCATAATATTATTATAAAATACACATCCTTGAAAGAAGGTTAAAATTGGACCAATTGTATTGCTTGTAGATTGCCTTGTTAATATTAATACATAAGGAATTTTCTGCTCGTAACACTGACAAACATATTATTTATCTTTTAGTAGATTAATTAACTTACACTGATAATATTATTCACGTTAAGGACCATGTTGTACTGGAGGCTCTACACAAACTTATCAATTTCAGTGATACGAGCTTAATATATATATATATATATTTGCTCCTGATGCCTGAGTCGATTAATTTGAAATGTATGGCTCATATTTCACGAATACCATACGACATTTCTTCTTCTCATAGACATAGATATATATATATTTTTGTTGACCTTGTACGCGATTCTTCTCTGTATCTATCTCTTTATATATTCAGAAGTTAAAATGATACAATAAGTTAAGTACAGCTTAGGTTTATTTAGCATTAGTTCTGACTGTAAAAATATCAACTTACAAACACCCGAATTAATTGATTGAGGTTTAATAAATTGCTTAAACACTAACTAAGATTCAACTCATTAATAATTATGTGTGTCATTTCTATTTATTTGCATAGAATTTCATTCATATTAAAGCATTTGTGGTATTTAGGTAACGACAAAGCATCCTCCTTTGAGTCTGCTATTATGACTCATATAAGCAAATAAACAATAGCGTAGAACGATAAAAAATCCATCTTAACACACTTGTACATTTTTACAGAAAAATCAAGCACCCTGTCGACTTGTTCTTCGTTCTTCCTGACCAAATTCCATTCAAAAAGTACTCAATTTTTCCCCAGAACTTTCCTTCTTGTTAATCGCAGACGCCAACCGGATCTCTCTCTCTCTCTCTCTCTCTCTCTCTCTAGTGCATAGTAACTGACCCTTAATTCATACAATTATGTACAGGCAGCTTGCTGACCAACTGCTCCTGATCGACACAGCTTTAAAAAACTGCTCTTTAAGGTACCACCTTAAGGAAAAATATGAACGTGTGTGTATGAGTCCTAGTTTAAAAATAATCGCAGAAGAAAAATGTTGAGATTTTTAAACCTAATGATAATTTTGGTGATGAGTATGATTGAAAGACGTACTAATTAATTGTTAGTCAAAAAATGTATAGCTTAGGCCTAGGATTCACGTGCCTTTTGATGACACCTGCCACATCCTTCGTAGAAAAATGCACTCGAGACTAGAGAATTAAAAGGCTCACACGAGACACAGCCTGGAGGAGAGTTTCTTTGACTGCCTTCGTTAATTGGACGAAGGGTGGATAGTTCCCTTCCTTTCTCTCAGATCTTATCTAACAACAACCTGTACAGAAAAATATTCCCTTCGCTTAAGAGCTTCCTGTCAGCTTTAAACTGAATTCCAGAGCATCCTTGTCACTACTGCACTGTCCTCGCATCAGCGAAATAATTTGCCACAATTATTAAACCTCCTCCCTATACACTACACTACACATTTCGGATGTGCTTGTGTGTTGTGCAAAGGTTGCTTACACAGGATGTAACACTGGAAGCGGAAATTCCTCTTCCTTAAGTCTTCCTAAAAAATAGCATCGTTGATTTTTGTGAATCCTCGCGTTGTTTTAAAGCCCTCGTTAAGATTTTTAAAACCTGATTTCCTGCCACGTTCCTTTATTCTTTTTTGGATGTATATTTCTTTCTTTCTGGTTGTACGTACAATATAAATTACATTCCCTTCCCTATATAGGTCTGGTACTTTTAAATTTAAATCCACATAGTAGTGAAAATTATCCTGGAGGACTGTAAAAGAGTTTGGTTGTAAAAAACAGAACTCTTTGAAGCCTCGAAAAGAGATATATTATAAACAACATTGCTCTCTGAACCATCGTTTAAAGTTTTAAAGCGTTCGTCTTCTTCTACAGGAGACTTCCCACTCTACATTTCAAAATTGTACTTTAAGGGCTTTTCATTTATTGAGTCCAGTTTTGTGAATAGAGAAAAGTTTAAGGATGAGCAATCATGCTTCTTTCCGCTGTGTCGTGTAGTCCTCTGTACAATTTCCTCTCCCTTGGATTTCAAGCATGACCCGACCCGAGTCTTCATCATCTTTTGGGGATAATATTGCTTGTTCCCTCCATGTAAAGAATGTATGTAAACCTTCTATTCAAATTTTAGAGTTCCTAAAATAACTGACACATACGTACATGATACGAGATAGTTCATACATGACGAGTTGTACTTTAAGTTAAGAAGAAGAAGACTAGACTGGCGACGAGACATAACAGACAGACATATCTCTCTCTCTCTCTCCTGAAGTCTCCCACGGTAGTAAAACAACTAAAACTGCATGCAATAAAGGATTTTCTAACCGTAACATTGTTATTATTAATGCGATTCACAAGATTTCATTCTAGGCTTAAAATGCTTTTTAAGTAACCAGTATGACAGAAGAATGCTTCACTGCATATGAATATGTAAAAGATGAGACAATTGCTATTGCGATATTTGCGATTGTGAGTGTAAAACAAATTCATTAATGATAGACTGACGAGTCATATTTCTTTTGTTTCTCGGCACAAGCTTTAATAATTAATATCTCTAGCTCCAGCATAATAATTATAATCCACACTCTCACAATGGCGAGTGAAAAGGCTCGTGCTAAGGCTGAACATAAAGCAATAATAATAATAAGGCTGTTCTACAAACCCAACGGGTGGTGGTTTGATTTTTTTGGGTGCCTTATTACAGCCCTTATGCTTTATATACTAGAATAAGAATGATCTATCATCATCCTCCTAGAATGCAGTTGAACAAAGTCTCAACAAGTTGGAGAGCATTTTAGGAATGTTGAGCTGTAGTAGTTGTAGAATTCAGAGTGACTCTCTTATCATCACCATCATGGGATATATTCAGTGAGGTAGAAATGCTTGACTTAATTTCTCGTGGAAGCTGAGGATTGCTTCAACTACAAATACATGCAATGTGTGGAATGATTTCTCTGTGAGACTTGACACGGTCTTAAAGGAGGAAGGCTTATTGAACGCCACTTTGGTTGACTTGGTTGGCAAGTCCAGCTTGCTCTTATTTCAAAACCTCCTGTAGAGATTTGAAGGAGAAATGGCCAGATGATGAAGAATGGAATTCCACACATGCATTGAAACAATTAACAGTTCAACTATAGACAGACGTAAAACTTGTAGATCCATGCTGCTGCCTTCATTTTTAAGTGTTCTAATTTTTGGGTAGCTTACTACTTGACGATTGTGGCTTATTGTACAATGTGTTTAGCTCTTTTCCATGTGCCTGTGTGTTAAGTTAAGGAGGCAGATGTTGTTCATTCGTTTACTAGTAATTGCCTTTTCCTATTAAATCTGAGGAGACTTCGACTACCCCTTCCTTGCTTGCACTGCCTTGCACTGACCAGAGAGAGAAAAAAGAAACTTCAACTCTTTTGACACTCTATCTCTACTTATACCAATTAGTTCTCACTTAAAACTTAATACTTTCCTGGAAAACATGACAAATAATCAACTAAAACCATAGTGCCCGACGTGTACACAGACATTAATAGTATTTACTAGTATTCAGTGATTCGTGCTAAGCAGAATCCGAAAAGGATTTCCACTATTAGTAATTGACATAAAATATAAACGAAGGTCACTTTATTGATAGCTCAGCAAAGGATTAGTTAACAAAAATATCTCACACAATTTACTTAGGACTCACTGTTGGTATAGGTAAAGGCAAAGTACAAATAAAAGTCTGGGTAAATGTTACACGCAGATAGTTCTATTATTTCTTCCACTCTCATAGTTTCAAACATGAATTAATGGAACAAAGATGTTGCTCAGTGGACTTTACAAGTTCTTTCAGGCGGTGTGAGATGATGATGATGATGGATGATTCAGAGATTCATCATCTTTGCTGGTAAAATGATGAACTACACTTAAATGCATGTACATAAATATAATATACTTTGATCATATTAAGGAACAAAGGAGGTGGTATGAGAGGTTTTAAACTAACACACGAGGAAAAAAGGAAAGCAAATATAATATTAGATGGAGGTAATTTGATAATGCAATTCGTGTTTGACTTTGTACTACACTTTTGTGCAGTCCATCGCGTCAGTCCTCACAAAAATTTCGAAAGAGACACATATTAAAAGCGAGCTTTGAATCACTCCCTTATACTGCATTCTTTTTACTAATGTACAGTATGTATAATAAAAAGGGAGAAGTTCTTTTGAACGGAGGTATTCACATGTAAAAATTAGACGTACTTGAAAAGTCCGTGTGTGTATAGAGCACAAGCCCTACTTGTTCCATTTTTTCGTCCAAGTCTCTCTCCTGAACGAATCGTATTACAATTCGAGTCACTTGAATCAAATAATAAGCCTTTAAAGTAGACATGATATATGATGATGGGGTGATCTGAATTAAACTTTACTTTAAGGGTCTCTGCTTTTTAGATTCACAACTCAACTTTTGACAAGCCAAAAGTATCAGATGTCCTAGGATGAGTGATGATGATTCTTGTAGAAGACAGAGAGTAAATGTGTGAGGTGACATATGGACTACTTGGACATTTTTATCTAGAAAATGTGTTACATAATAAGAGGGAGAGTGCATGTGTTTGAATAAGACACAATTAAATAATACCTGGGGGAACGATATACCTAGTATTACCTATACCTAGTACATATATTGAATGACTTCATCACTTCTGAATTAACTTGGAAAGTTTGCTTTAAATTGTTTGAATTGCTTTGTGTGTGTACATTTCCCCTTCGTTTAATTATAAATAAATTTATACAGCCAATTTGGATATGTCCTCCTCTTCTTCTGGAGAGAATAATAGACTTGACTAATGAAACTTAATACGAGACAATTCATCTCTCTCAATCTTGTAGTAGGGTAATTATTAAATGAATATAAAGTACATCATTGCAAGTTGCACACGTGTCCACTTCAACCAAAATCCTACGCGGACCTTGAATTGTTATTTGTTAGAATAAATGTCTGATGAGAGAGCATTTAAATGAGAATACGATGCATCGTCTAGACTTCAAGTCTCTGTAGAGAAGTAAAAGCATATAAAACGAATAAAAAGTGAACATACTTTACTTATGAACAGTGCAAATCGTAAAGTTGCTGAAAGGCAAAGGGATAAGATAGGAATACGACGAGTGTGTGTGTTCAAGTGAGTAGATGAAAGTCTAAAAAATGTAAATTTGTAAAGATAGTGAACACAACTTGAAAGAATTGTAATTTATTCAAACATAAGCATGGCAAATTAGCAGGCTCGCTCACTTTCATCGTGAAAGTTGATGAGGCAGATGCGATACACAGAACTTAATTCATTCAAAGAAGGTGCATGGTTATTTTTAGGAGGTTTTTGTTTAATTCTGTACATTTTCATATCGCATGCTTTGCAACAACTGCACTGCAACTGCACTTGAAGAGTTGAGAGCATAAAGTACGACAATAGTGTCATGTGAAGATTTAAATTCAATTAGCTACAGTGTCAAGTGACAGAACGAATTAATTCAGATGTCTATCAAAAATTCAAAAGTAAATCCAAAAAGTTCAGAAGCTGACACATATACACGTATACATAAATATGAGATGAGGTGAGATGAAGTGACTAAAGCAAACAAGTGATCACTTTTTCTATGTTGAAAGTTAAAAAGGTTCCAGGTGCAGTTGAATGGGATGTATATAAACCAAATATACCTACACGCAGTTTTGGAAACCTGACAATCTGATAATTATTTTTATATGCGAGGAAATTTGTCACGGAGTTGTGTTCTTGTATTTCAAAAAAGTATCAAGTCTCTAATCCAGTTTAAAACAAGAATGTAACAAAAGTAATACACACAATATATGTATTAATATTTGACATTAGCCCGAGCTCATACTAGCACACTCAAAAAAAGCTTGCGTGTTCATAATCTAAAGTCCATATTCCATATATATTTATTGTTTTTGAATTCTTTTGTATAGAAGCGCCTGACGGAAATTTTGATGTATCATTTATCTCTTTGAAAAGAGTGGAATTCAGAGAGGAAGTTCGTACATAGAATGAAAGTTCATCAGAGACTAATCGCCGAATGAACGATAACATATTTTATTCATAACAAAGCATGATCAAGCCCTGGCCCTGGCTGGACTGCCCTAGAGCATCAGCTTCATGTTGCTGCAAGTCTTCAAAGTCTTCCACTAGTCCAGAGATGTAATTAAAATGTGGATAGACACACGCGGCGTACTCATACTCATTGTGAGAGAAAGGTGTCAAGAGGAATATGTTATTAATGAATCACAGTTCAAAAGAGTAAGTTTAGTACGTGACTACAAATGTGTTGATGATTTGAACACAGCCCAGCTTTTACTCGTTAGTGAGAGGAAAGATGTTCCCTGTTCAGCAACACTGCTTAAATCATAATCCATGTTAGATTAACTGGAGAGATATATATGCTTTGCTGATATATTATTGTTGTAATAGGTGGTCGGCTTATTTACTACTTCGATCGATCCTTCAGGGGCACACGAGACGGGAATTGAATACACACGTGTGTACGTGTTGATGAATAAGATGAGCCCTTTCCTTTCCTCTAGTGTGTGCCTTCAGTCCAAGTCTCCAAGTCTTTTGATTCCTTCAAAAGACGATAAAAAATAGTCTTGTCAGAACAGATCATAATCACGAGAGAAGTAGTATCGTTATCATTGAATCTACTCTCTTCACCTTCGAAGGAATATGCATAATAATATTCATCCCTTGGATCAATCTCATTAATCCTCAAATATTTTAATCACAATGTGAAATGGTCTCCATTGTGATCCTTGGCATTCTGGAGATTCAAAGATTCCTCAAAGTCACAAGTCACACTTCTATGTATCGTATAGAGAGCAAGAACGCAGCCAACGCAGGTGTCTTTCATATTCTTCACGTGGATTAATGAAGGACTATTCTTATTCTTATTATTAAGAATGCTTTGAGACTCCTTCTCATTAGATCCAGGTCTGTGTGATCCAGTCTCAGATGCAGATGAGTAGAATGACATGATTAAGGAGATGGTGAACTAGTTTCCTGCATTAATAATACGCATATTCATTCGATAAGCATTAGATGAGAGCTTAATGGATCAGCATATTAATATTAGTATTAACTTATACAGGTTTGTAGAACATTTCTAGTTAGGTAAAAGCGACCCTTCTTCCCCAATGTTGGCTGGCTGACCTGGCTGAACAAAGATTCCTGAATCAGCTTTAATTCCCAGGCAGGACGTGCAGAGCAGCCTATCCAAGGACGAAGGAATCTCCACAACGTAAAGAGTATATAGTATATAGGT
>Ga0194135_10000916_pt1 | contig 17218 bp, 5 predicted proteins | sample LitLau_LLRF_2013_FD_134024 | JGI IMG/M metagenome (GOLD analysis project Ga0194135, IMG submission 134024) | Freshwater sediment microbial communities in response to fracking from North America - Little Laurel Run_MetaG_LLRF_2013 (version 2) | ecosystem: Environmental > Aquatic > Freshwater >...
AACTTTGGATCCTAGCATTTATATGACAAACACTCCTGGACTTTCCAATTTAACTAAACCTCCGACAATGAGATTGAAGATTGAACTACTGTTTACTGAACAGCTTAAGCTGATCGTAATGTGAAGCGTTATAACATAAATTTCTTGGTATTTACTCTATCCTTTCTGGATTCTGTCATTGTCATAAAATCGACAACTTCGAGATTCTGTACTTACCTAAATCAAAACGAACAAACTTACAAACTGCCTATAACTAAAATATCTCAACTCACATAAGAAACTAACTGTTCGTAGGAGAGCAGAACAAGCTGTGCATATGAAACTTATTAAGTATCAGTATCGGTGTTTGACTTAAAACTTGCATGTCATAAAAAGATAGATTTACATGAGTAGTATATGTGAAGAAATACGGTCTGCAGTAGTTCGAACTATTTTAAATTCACACTAACTGAAATTCGTAGTCTTCATTGCAGTGTGCTTTACTTCTCCATGAAACTCTTAGAAAAGAAGAATTCGCACAAACGAGAAACCCTGATTCCTTCTTCAATGACAATCTAAAATCTATTGTTGGAAAACAATCAAATGAAATTCAATGACCGTAGATTCATTCAGTACTATGACAGAACACTATTAACAAGAGGTAGTAGAATTACTATGTGTGTGTGCTGTGTATTTTAAATGCCTCGAAATAATGAAGGATCTAAGGTTTTGTGAGTAACACTGAGCCAGAGATACAAAGAGGCAAGAAAGTGAATTGTGCTGAAAGATGCAAAAGAAATCTCACATCCCACATACATTTTCAGACACGGTTCAATGTTGATTTGCCACAAAGCAATTCCATGAATGTTCTTTTGAAAAATCGTAAAGTGGCAACTTTCTGAAAAGTAGCAAAAAGCTTTCAACTACGTTTTGTTGTGTGTCTCAGTTTTGGGAGGGAATGCCATTCGAATTGACAATTGAACTGCTACACAATTTGCTGGTATTTTATAATTGTAAATCTGCTTAAGCCATAATATATAGTGAATGGAACATGGGAGAAGAAAGAACGTCTCTTATTCTCGTAAAGTTAGAAAATTTGGTAGTACAATTATCGCTTGTTTTCAAATAGTAGTGTTCTAGTGTTATTCATTGCACAAAACGTAGATTCATTGTGTAACATACTAGACAGTAAAAATTGTAAATTCACTATATTGCAGTCCCACAACGCCACAAGCAAGATTATTAACTCGATTACAATTAATGGCTGACAATTTCAAACAAAACTGTGAATCAAAACATTGAAAAATGTTTACTTTCAAATAGCCTTTAATTGATTTCAATGATGGCAGTATTGTGCAAAGTACATCACACAAGAGGAAAGAGGAAAATATGATACTTAATTGTGTTCTTTTAGTACAACATCCCGTTCTCATTTGCGAGAAGAAATTTTATGGATCACTGAATCCTTACTCCAGTCTGAGTTTTTGGTGTAGTCGAATATATATACAGACAAAGAGGTCACAAAAGTCAACCACAAACTTAATTAACTTAACGAGACCAAACACGCAGCTTACACTTTTGTTAATGAAATCATGAGTTGTGTGATGTGTTTCTATCAAAACTCATCCAACTGCTGACTTACATCCATAGCTTACATCTCTTACAAAGCTTCCAATTCTAGAACAGGTCCAAATAAATTTTGTTGCGCTGTAACTTCTATGTTGTATATACATGAAAATGTATCTAATGAGTCTCAAATAAAGCGTACTTCTGACTTCTGCAATCTGACTCAAAAGCTAATACAAAATCTGAGTGAAGATCTTGATAATATAATAAGTGTCTGGTGGAGGTATAAGACGTAGGTTATTTGAATTGTTTCTGAAGCTAGTGTTCTCATCAGATTTTGAAAACTTGATTTTATAAAAATAACAGCAAATAACACCGCTCAGAAGACTTGTATATTACAAGACATGGACTTTAGGAAGCTTGCCTTATTGGCATATATTTGTTTCTTAAATTGCATTATAGATGTTCTACAGTATGATACACAAGGTCCGGATGATCAAAACTGACAGAATTTAGGGATCAGAAATCATATGCAATTAGTAACATAATACGTATAATACATATATACACACATGCTTCAACCAGAAAGTGCTCCATTGTACACAATTTTCTTCACACCAGGAGCAAAAACAACTCACTGTATTCCGAATGTATTGACAATGCTGTTAAGAAAGGATATATTATTATGATTCTTTTTTGAGATATTCGCATTAAAATTGTCAATAACAAATAAACAAATCTGCGTAATTATTATATCCTTCTGCATTACTTTGTATGAAGTTGCTTGGATCTCATTTCAAACCCTTTATAATGCCAAGACATATTGATGTACAAATTTTAAAATAAAAAATAAAAAGAAATGCAATTAAACCTAGCTCAAATTTCGTATCCCAGACCAGACACATTCAGATTTCGAGAGGCACAATAGTACTAATATTGCAGAATATTTGACGAACCTGACTTAACCAGATTACATGTGTGTGTAACTTTGAAAAATCTCTGACATTAAAAGAGGCTTCCTGGAACCGATATAATCGATTATATCACATAGTACAAATGCAGGATGGAGGTTATAAAAATAATAATTAAGCGCATGTTTAGTGCACACTAATTAATGTAATGATTAATGATAATAAGTAATGATTACATGTACATCATTAGCGATTATTTTTGGTTGTTCACGTAGTTAATTAATTGAGTAGTCATCCACGTCTTTTTTTTACACCGACATCCCGTGTACTAAAACACTAGTGTCTTAGTTTATTTCATTAGACAAAGTGATATGGATTATTAAAGACATCTTTACTCACTCAGATAATTAGGTAGTGAGTATTACTTTCTCATTGTCAGTTTGTTTCTTAGAACTGACTGTAAAGAGAAATGTCATGAGCAAGCTAGCCAATTCATTGTATTGATGGTCCCTCATGTACCAATTTTATATGTATGGTTTATAGCTGTAATCTTTTATAGTCAAGTGATCTTGAGTAACCTTTTCTGAAAGATCCAAAATGCTTTTCTTTAGTGGAGATGTAACGCTGATTGTCTTGAAAGAGCTAGATTAGTATAGATACTTATCTAAGAGTTCAGGAAACATCTCTCTTCATTTTTTCTAGGAAACAAACTAAACCTTCAGCTAGTATACCTACACTTTAACAGCTAGGTTAGACTTAGATCGTATACTATCGCACAAAGCATTTTCGGATTTTGACTTCTACGAGAAAAATTACAGATTGTCGTATCTACTATATACGACTGCCATCCGTATCATCAGCTAAGCTTTTGATTCAAACAAAATTGTGTGGCTATCAGAATTATTCTATATCCTTACTTTTGTACCAGCAGACACACAGAAGCTTTATTCCTTGTGAGTTCAAGTAATTAATCAATCAGGAACCTTTTCTCTGAATGAGCTCCATGGGGAGTTGCGGGGAGCCGTCTGATATGATTTGCTAACTCATCATTGCTATTCATTATTATTAGTACTGTGTAGCACAACATATAGTTGTCAGTTACATTTGTTTTCTTTTTTATATGTTATGATTAGTTCTTCCTGTTATAAAAAGTTTATTACAACAAAAAGCATGATTTTGTCAATGGGAGCTCAATGAAAGAGATTTCACCTCTAATATCTGTGATCGATTTTGATGTTAGTTGGAGCCTTCAATCAAAGAAAGTTGGTATTCTATCTAATTGGCTCACTTCAGGGAACAATAGTAATACTGGAAGTTGCGAAACAAAAATCACAAATGATTAGCACAGTATGGTACGAGAAACCGAATGGCAGCCATATACCTATCGAATTTTATTTGTGGAAGCCTTACGTGAAAGTTTTGATGAACCACTCCAACTAAATATTTGATCTTAAATATTCAACCTATTTCAAAGACGTACAAAAATGAGACTTTGAGATGTCCAGCCATTTATTGATTGATTAAACTATGTACTAAAACACTTTGGTTCATAAGATTTACGGTTTTTTTCAATTATGTGACAGTAAAAGTATCTTACTGGTATTCTTTTTCCAATGGGATTTTTAACCCCCTCATCGTGTTTAAGCCCTAAGTTTTATTTTCCAAGCTTATTTTAAAAGTTATCCGTATAGATCAAATAAGTTTAAGAGCCGTTTCAGAGCCATATCTGCATCTGTTGATGCTTAATGATAGGTCACAAAGTGTAAATTCCAAAAACGTTCAAATTGAAATGTACTTAAATTTCTCATTCAGGCAGGACTCATGTAGGTTCGAGAATATAGTGAGACTCGAAGTCTCGATCAGCTCTTCCTAATTATAATTTAGTAATACTATATACTATATTGATTATGCACAAGTTGTTTAAAGTTTTAGAGTTACTAATTAACGAACTGCTTGACGCCTTTCGAATGTTAAAACTCAGTAGTACAAAAGTTTATTTACTGATCTCCGCGTCCTTGTAAAATTTAAGGTTCGTTCGATGAGATCGCTTAGTATATCATTAAACCGAACTCTTTGGTACGATCAAATGTATAATAGAGTGAAATTCGGACGAAGCTGTGAATATCTCACAATCATGTTGCATGATGAGTGTACAAAATAATAAGTCAGTCTCGGTGATCGCAGGTCCGTTAGTTCCTTGATAGTCTTCTACTCATTGCGTACTTCCCACTCATATACCTTATTTAATTTATAAGGTATAAATATTCTACTTGTACTGATTAAGGGTCACTGCAGGGAGTTTCGATTGATCTGGATATAATAGGCATTTGACGTATCCCAAAAGTTATGTGATATTCATTATTCCTTTGAAAGATATTCATGGACTTTTCGTGACTGACTTCTCTTTCCGTAGGTTCAGTAGAGTTTATAATACTGTTGACTAAATCGATATTCTGCGAGTACTATTTTAATAACTCTTTATCAGTTTATAAATTTACACTACCGATTGTGAGTCTCGATTTAATATTGAAGATTCGAAGATAAGATAATTTTCGTAAATTCTGTTACCAAATCATTTCATAATGCATTGAATAAGATTCGCATAAAAATTAATTAACAGAAGAGCTTTTAATGGCCTGTTTTAGTAAATCTAATTGTGAATTGCCCTAAATAGGTTATAAATAAAGTCATTGAGAATTTATTTTTAAAACATATATTATGAGATTTCCATTCTTTTATATCTTTTACTGTGTACTTATCAAATCACCAATCAATAGTCAATTAGCTGATAGTATAAAATAGGAAAAAAACGTATAACTGACCTTAACGACAATAAATAGCTGAAATGAATCGGATAACGCCAGCCTGTGGACTCACTATACACTGAATAAACTTAAACTATACAAAACGAAGCTAGCGATTTTTAATTTTGAAGGAAAATGGTACCCTATAAATTAAAAATAAATAAATAATATGATGTAAAGTAATATTTAATGTGAACAGAAACAATCCTCAACTAGACAGGCCAGCAGCGAATGAACTATATCATTAAACAATTATCAACAACCAGGTGATTTTGTAAACATCCGCAATCAAGTTTATTTAATTTAAAGGCTATATCATATTTTCATGAATATACTTAAGTACCTAATATGTATGTAATGCACCTTAATTAAACTTCACTATGCGATAAAGAACTTTTCGTCTGCCATTTCCCAGAAACTGAAATTTCCAACATGTAATACCAAATAAACCCTACTTTTATGCTTTGTGTGGGGATTAGTGATAAATCCTCATATAACCAATAAACACTTACAATCATTAACTCATTAAATCATTGCTATAAATTCCAACCTTCTGTCGGCACTTTGGGTTGAAAATTTGAATGATAATGATTTACATACAGAGACTGAGGGCGTTTTTACAGTCGGGTAATTTTTCTATCTATTGAATGAAACGACATAAAACATTTTTAAACAAAACAAAGCTTTAACACGTTAGGTGAATTTATCCTGCGTTCTATTTATTCGGAATTTAGAATTTAGAATGTGTAGTGGAGTAATTATAATATGTATTAAATCACATTATAAGACTCCAATTGAAAAATACACTTTATACTTTATATTCTGAATCTCTCGTTATCTGCTGTATGCTGGATTACTAGAAGTACGAGCTTTATCAGTTGGTTACTGGGAACTATGTTGTTTAGATAAAACTGCTATCATAAATGCATGCACTATATTATATAGTGTTCAATAAAATAAAATATGTACAACCTTTGATAAATATAAAATTATATCTTTGACTCAAGCTATATATACTAGATTACTAGATCCAAAAGATCAAAAACTTCAATTAAATACAGTATAAAATCTTACCTATTGATCTGTTGTTGTCCTTTATGATTCAGTTATATTTTTAAACTTATAATATATAAAGTCCATACTTTGCACTTCAAGTTTAACTTTTTCTCGGAGGTGAAAAGTTGCGAATCTCCGACGATGAGTTTGAATCCCTGACCATGTTATTACACTACTATAGAGAATCAGTAGGAGACCTACACACACAATGATGTATATCTACATGCACATGTGTTTGTGAATCCAATCCAGTCTTCTAACGAAGGAAGGACAAGAGGAGTTAAGACTTGGAGAGAGGGATCATCGCATCTTGGAATGGTTGTATGAAATGTGTTTCTCTAATTTTTTGTCCCTCTCTCTTATTAGTAGTTACTCTGTGTGCAAGTAAAGCTTAAGCATATATCTGTGTGGATGTTATGTTTCATATTATATATTATGTATGTACACATGAACTGGTACGAGAATGAAGTCTTGAAATGTAAAATGTAAAAGTATGAGCAAACTATCAAGAAAGAAACACTTTGAAGAGATTTGGTAGAGGTTCTTGTGTGTAAAAATGTATAGTTGTGTAGATTGTGGCGAATGTAATTATTCTATTGATGGTGGCTAATGTATATGTCTACTTTTTACACTTATTGTTTTTAGTTTGCAGGGTTTTTATCAGCAGGAGTATACGGGATAGTCAATATGCTGAAAAAGTAAAGAATGCACATGGAGAGAGCAACTTCGTTACTTAAGTAGAGACAGTGGCTCAACAACTGAGTATATGGGCAATGGTTGGATTCCGTTTATACACGGATTTTGGCAATATTAGAGATCTGCCCTACTGATTCTTATTATTACTGTGGCGTACTCACTCGCACTCCCGACGAGCAGATGAGATTCCCGGAAAGCCTGCTGATGTACTGCTACCCCGGTGAAAGCTATACTATTATATAATGTTGTTTCTCTCGTGCGAGGTGGGATTCGAAAGTTATGGAGCCAACATATTTCCCTTTCAAATCTTTCTCCAATCTGTTCCTCGGTTCGGTGGACACTCTGTGTGTATAGAGGGACCCTTGGGGTCTCCCCCGACAGTCACCGCAGGTTCAAAGGGACGAATCCAGAAGGTCATGGAGGTTAGGCCGGAAACAAATTCTTCGCTGAGGAGCCTTTTACTTTTTACAGACAGTGTATTCACGTTTTCATTCTTAAAATGATACAAGTTGTGGAAAGCCTAATCAAATAGTTTCATGCGGGCTCCCTATATCTCATTTTCAACATGCTGCAGAGCAGAGGAGAGCTCGCTGGAGCGAACAATATTTTTATTTCAGAGTTTCATGGCGCAGGAACAGCTTATGACAGTCGTTTGACAAGGCTCTCTCAAATATAATACTGAACATATAATGCTTTCTCTTGTCCATTCACAATTCCTAGCCCTCTCGGTTCGGACACAATGTACGGGGTTTTCACCTTTGACGTTTGAGCTATTTTCACCACATTCAGTATTTATAATTTCCATCCGTATCCATTTGAAATTATACATCGTAATGGTTTAGCTTGTTTCCTAACAATAATGTGTTGTAAAGCATGGTATTGACTTGTAGTTTGAAAACCCCCATTTCCTTCGTGATTAAATTAAATTTAACACTGTCACGAATATATATATATATATTTAAATACAAAGAAATGTGAATTATTTATATTTATGCGGAGTCCTTAAAATAACATGCCCCGTCAAAGTATCATCTTTAACAGCTAAATGCAGGCTGCAAAGTTAAGTGTATGTTATTGGGTTTCTCAAATTCAATAAAACTCTGAATTATTTGTTGCTGTGTTCATTCTTACTGAAACTTATGCTTATTAGTTTATAACGGGTAAACAAATTAATTAAGGATCCCATTCTAAATCTTTACATACTCCACGAGGCGGAACGAAAACTAAAATTATGCTTGAAGCTCCCGACGATTTTCAGTAAATTATAAATGAACTAATTGAAACTAGATCTTTCCCGTCATATGTTTATGTCCACCCTGAGTTACACAAAATGCAAAAATAGTTAGTGTTTGCAGAAAAGTGCAGGTTCGTGGCTGCAGGACCTGTTTTTCTGCCGTCTCAGGAATCTTCATCATCTGCAGACAGAACTAAGACGCCAGTGCCAGTGGAGTTTGTTAATTTCGCGAATCGCCCACACTCATTGAACTCTGAATTCTATACCAATAATAAGACTCCGCTTCTACCTTTACGATCCTTGCGAAACTTGTATTCATATGCCACAAGGTATCTGTACACAAATGCTTTATGTAAGCACCAATGTAACAGTAGAAACTAACATTCATTTTTTAGCATACTAACTTTTTAAGGTTAAGGATGAATATAGAAGGATTCTCAAGTTTACTTTTGACTTTGGCTTTCATCCCATATTTCTCAGAATGTACAACTTTATGTTATTGTCGCAATCAGCTATCTTTTTACACAGGTGCCGCATATGAATTCACACAAGTTTGTCTTAAGATTATTCTTTGTTTATACATGAGAAGCTATATGGCAATGTAGGTATGCATTAATGTATTACAAAAAAACAATATCCTATATAACAAAAGAAAAAACATTGTAAAAACTATGTGTGAATAAAATAAAATATTCCAACTTTCTTCGAGAAAGGTGGTACGCATACTTTCACTGGCTTTTAGCTTGTATTCTCATTATAAATGTATAAAGTATATATACTTTCCTTTTTCCAATCTCATGCATGTTTAAAGATCGAAGCAGTGCAAAGCTTTAAAAGTGCTTCTTAAGTATTACCCAAGGAAGTTACATGTAACTTGAGAGGATTTCTAACTTCTCTTTTTGCCACAAAATTCTAGTGAAACGACAAAAGTTAAAATGGGAATCTTCATTTATATAAGAATTTACGTCCATTCTTTGTAAACTACTTTCAAACCAACCATGCAAAGTATTAAACGACATGAGAAATTATTTTGTTTTTCATATTTTTGTATGCTTAATGTTTTAATAATTTACCAGTGCTTATATTTGGTTCTTTAAACTGCAATAACGTGTTTCTAGAAAGTTGAGATATTTTTAAAATATCAGTCTTTTCGAATAGGTTTGTTAAAATTTTTAGAATGTACACATAATTTGAACGTATTAATTTCACCAAATTCAGACGCTGTAATACGACCAATGAATGAAAAGAAGGAGTATATCGGAAACCTAATTCCTTCTAATCTAGTGGGTGATTTCTAAGCTGATCCGATCGGGGTTTTAGGTTGCTTTTAAGTAGGCGGATGAGAGAAAAGATAGAAAGAAGATATATGTGTTGATACAATATGGACTGAAATTCATCTTTGCCAAGCCTAAGCTAAAATCGATACCCAAGTCTCCGACCTACCATTAATTTTATTAGGTTGTTCAATACTTTATCCGGTATTGAGACTCTTAATCGAAATTACAATTTAGCAGGACGATTTAGATTCAATCAACTGCCTTTTTTGAAGCGGTTATAAAGATATTAATCTAGATTCGTCTTGCTCCCAATGTAATACTTTTCCTTAAGTCCACGTATAGAAATGATTAAATGATCCCATTGAATGGCATTAAGCTTGAAGCTGGTTTTTTTCGCGTTGGAAGGAAAACAAGACGATTGATGAATAAAATGTAATTAATAGCTAATTAAAAGTTAAGAAGAGACAAAGTTGTAGTGATTCTGGGCTCCCTACATTATATATGGCAAACATCCATATAGCTGGCAACAAACCGAAATTAAGGAAATGCTAAGGCTTCCTGGAAATTTCTTAGCCAAACACAACCTTTTCCAAGATTCTGTGAGGCTTCCAAGAAACGTGCCATATTTCGTGTAAACTCCTGGTTCGGATCAAACGTGTCAAGCATACCTGTTCTCTTTGCTCCGAAACTGCAGCTAGTCAGATGAAGATACATTGTGGAAAAGAATTCGCTGCCGTGCAAGTCATCATTTAGACTCTCTTCCTGGAATTCGGACTAGCTCGACCCAACAGCTCGCTTAGAAAGCTCTGCTTGGTAGATTCGCAAAACCTTCACCGAACTGTGTACGAAGGTGAAGGTATGTATGGGAAAATGAGGAAAGACATGTAACACATATTTTTGGGATAACACTTCCAGCTAGTGTACCTAGTCTGCATTCAGATTTCTGAGGATGCAGAATCTTATAGCATAAAATATAAATTAAAATCAATTGGTGCAATCCTAATTTTTTATTCATGATATTCATTAACCTGACAAACATCTTGAGTTACTATTGGTTTAAATCATTTACCTGTATGAATTTTCTGTCATGTACGCTGAATCATAGTTATACATTTATTATCGTTGCAGAAAAAGTACCACAGAATGACCCATAAACCACAGAATAGCAACCACATTAGCAGAATATAATAACCACATTTTTACAGTTTTAGAAAGGACTCATTTCACCTTAGAATGCAATCGGAGGTAATAAGTTTCGGATTATTCGGGGGATACAACTCTACGAGGCTCGAAACAAAGTAAAAAATCAAGTATCAACTTCAACGCGAAGAACTAGCGCACCTGGCATTGCGTGACGAAAAAGTGCATACGTTTCCACCATTAGGGCATTTTAGAAAGCTCTGCGTATCTCGTGAGAAAACTAACCTACTGGTTAAACCAGTAGAGGACTCATGTTGCCGTTTATGAGTTTTTCGGTACATGAGATCTCTAGCAGCTATACTATGCTCGAAGAAAGCATTGTCCAACTAGTACATACGAAACGCAAAGTGAGGCCTAACTAAAGGAACTTCAGTTGAGATTTTGAGAATCTCACAAATTGACTGGCAACAATTTGTTCATTTAAAAATGACCAGATCTATGTAGCTGTAAAATTGTAGTTAAGAATGAATGAGCATGCAAACGACAATTTGAAAAATGTGGTAATAATACACTCCGCTTCGTACCATTGCAAAATCGTTAGTTCTAACTAAGGTGTTTTTAATTAAACACTGTTTGAAAGCAAACAAATTATGATGCCACTAGTTGTGTCTTTTGATAAGAGAAATAATGTATGATAGGTTAATCCTTCACACCTCTAGCAATGATTCATTGTAAGAATATATTGCACCCTTGTAATATGTGTAATATGCAGTTTGAAAATGTATTGTACAAGCTACGAAAACCACAGCTAGAGCAGAATAGCAATTTAATTTTGTACGTGCAAGAAGTTCACATGTTTCACCTGATCCAGCTTTTGGGCACATTTGTGTTGCATATATAGTGTATAGGGCTAGCATCAAGGGAAGTGAGAGTCAGTTCCGTGTTTGCAAATGATGGATAACCGAGAATAAATCATTGAAGGAACAATCTGACAAACACAAGAGTTTTATACGTGTCATGCCATACCATTAGAGTTTACAAGGTATCCAACTAGTACCTGATAAAAAATGAACGCAGAAAACACTTTTTCTCTCTTGGAAAAGACACCTTCCTTCTCGTTTGAAAAAAGCACTGCAAATGGATTGTAAAAAGTTGTTCCATTTTCTAAAGGTGATAGTAGTTGATCCTTTCCATCATATATCATTACCCTAGGCATCTTCCTCATTTTCACACGCCGGTTTTGAATAAACTTACTCTATTTTTCTTTACTTTTACCAAATTGCTACCTCTATAATGTTTGACTGCACACATTGACGTGTAAGTTGACTACAACTCCTCCTTGTCGTTTTTCCATCTCTCGGGTACATTATAAATAATACTACCAGCTCCCAAAAAGAGACAAAATATCCAGAAACTTTTGATGCCACCCTTTACGCATGCAACTGGATATTACCTACAAATTCATCAGAATCGAGTTTCAACATCGATCATCAACACACCCACAAGAAAGTCAGTTTGGTCGATATGGTTTAAAGCATGAAAGATTAGAACATTAAGTTAAGCCATGAGTTGATTTCACATTTTTATGTATAAATGCAATATGCACAATGAAGGTCATGAATATTTAACAAATGCAAATGTACCTTCGCTTAATTATGATCTGATTGTCTTCTACTGGATTTTCTAATCTTGCACTCTTGCAAATGACATTCTTCTTTGTCATTCTTTTTAACACTGATACTGTACAAGAAAATTTGGGTCATTTAACGAACACACGATTCCATTTTGCCCGAAGAACAAAGTATGCTATGGATGAAACTGTTCAAGAAATTCAACTTCTGAGATCTATTGCGTATCGGGCTCTAGTGTTACATCATCATTCAGATTGCTGTGCGAAGTCCAGAAAGTACAAAAACTTGCTGAGACCTTGTAATACTTGACAATCACACTCAAAATCCCTAGAAATGAAACTTGGCTGACATAATGAAACTTTTCTCGGTGAATTTAATCATTTCACGGATATTAGATTTTTCTTTCTTCATTTGGATTTTAAACTTTCGGTATGAGGTCTTGTCATGTGTCACCATTATCTAATATGCATACATAGATAATAGATATACATTCTATACAAGCGTATTCACAGAGCGAAAAAACTTTTGCAGCACAAAGAAGTCGAGAATTTCCTCTTCTTTCTCAAAGAGTTATTTCAACTGAGCTGCCGAGATTTTGGAATATTCAAACAACTCAAATGTGTAATTCTACAAACTGAAAGTATAGTAAAGACGCTATGAGTGTTTTACAGATGTGGTAAAGGGGCATGCTGATTTATATAATAATCTGATTAAGATGAGGCTTTTAATAAGAATCTTTTACTTTTTTGAACTTTACAACGCGAGCATACACGCTACAAAAGGATTGTTAGGAGCGCGTACTAATTTTTATTGATTAAATTATTACAAGATTTTTATAGAGCTGGGTTTTGTAGCTTTATGCATCCCGAAACGGATACTACAAACAAGAAGTAAAATGTTTTCAAGTTGGCACAAGACACTGTCCTTATTGTTCATGAATTTATTACTTATCTAGTAGCTAGAGTAGTTTCAGTAGTAATAGTTGTAGAAGTAGTGTTTGGCTAAATTGTTCAGATGGAATCAGGGAATGGACAAACAGGATTTTGGCACAGATACAACAAGTCAAGTCGTAAAGACCTACATGAAGTTAGCTAAAATTGTCATTTGGTATAGGGACAAGTTCATTTTATCAAAGCTTATAAAATGCTTCGGGTCCAATATTATTCTCCTACAAATGTCATAACTAGTACGATAAAACTAGTGTGTAAATAGTGGCAATGATTTGTTGACATCAAATATTAGAATTATATTAATATATAAAGGTTTTTTGTCCATCAATTGAATGAACAAAAATGTGTTTATCACGAGCATCAGATAAAATAAGTGACTGGAAATAATTACATCACCAAACTCTTTCTTGAATAGTTAAAAAACATATAAGCAGGTCTGGTTCAACCAAAATAAACACACACAAAAGGTAAGCATAACAGTTTTCTGAAGTTTACATTTGGTTTAAACTCGTGTGTGCATAAGCTTACACTGCTTACATAAGCAAAAACACGAGTTCATTACAGTTTAAATAGCAACACAGGGTAGGAATATTCTTTTAAAAGAAACATTTCTGTTAAAGGACTCGAGTGTGCATTACACAGGAGCTCGTTCATCTTCCTTCATGGTACTTGGCTTCTTTTATTTCACAAAAAGATTGTAACTAACAGCTGTGAGATGCATGCATCTATGAAACTTGAGGATCAATTTCCGGCAGAGGAGTAGCAGTAAGGAATAAATTCATCTTCCTAATGACTCTACACATAGTAGATTTCAGTATGCAGTTGCTGTGCTATTTAATGACATCACACAATCAACAATGGAAGTGATTGTCAGGTTTTACACACACAGGAAAAGCTTTATCAAAACTCATAAAAATGTTTCGAATACTTGAATTTTTGGACCTAATTTCCTGTTTGTCAAACAAACTTGCAAGACTCTGTTTCTGTGAGTCGGTTTGGATAACAAACGAAAGGGAATTTGTTATGTAAAGTTTTCTAAGAAATGTTTTTGCAAAAAATTTCCACATTTTTGTTGCAGTAAACTAGTCAATCGTTTGTTAGCCTACGCCGTTGAATAAATAGTATAAAGTAAAAAGCAGAAGCTACAAAGTATTATTCTAAGCCCGCAAAGCTACTGTCTACAAAAATGTCTCATCCTTGGAAGCCTGTAAAAGGTAAATTGAATTCATAATTACATGTTAGTTCAATATCATGTAAGCCGTTTTTGCATTTTGCATGGTCTATAATAAACTTTATATTGGGTTGAATTACAAAATTTATCTAAAAACACCTGGCTCAGTTTCACTTTAAACCCGAACGAAAAGACGATCTTTCAATTGATGCTGCTAGAGATGCAATCTTTGTATGGATTCCAGTTTTTCAGTAAGCACTACATAGATGCTGTGCAGTCAGGAGGGTAGCAGACGGCGGACTAACTAATCAGTAACCAGCACATTTTCCTTTTCAGTTTATGCCCAAACCTACATCAAATCTTAACAGAGTGTTACTTTATTTCCCAAGACTCTCGTGATATTCATCGTCATGCAGTTTCCTTCTTTCCAATGATATACAGACTCATGCTGAAGGAACACACCTTCCTTAGAATGAGCACAAAACGGACTCATCTCATCTGCTCCATTCTTCCATTAGGAATTTCATAGCAGGAAGGAATTTTTTCTTTTTCACATATTCAGTAAGAGGAACAAAAGAGCATGTATGCTTTGGGATGAACTAGAAATAACACTGTCGAAAAACGGTGCGAAAAGTATGCTACAAGATCAACGAGAAATGAATCCGTGGTCGTGGTCCCCTTTGATTATAGTGACTGCCTGGAAAGAAAGGAATTTTCTGTAATGTAACAATAAACTCCTATTGCATATTTCATGGCGGATCTGCATCATCAGTGAATGTAATAAAGTAATAATGATGTTGCACTTCAGTTTTTTGAATTATTAATTGTTAAGTTGAACTGAGAGTCATGTATTATTTGATAAACCGATTATAAGCAGAATACTTGCAGAAATTTGTAAGTTTTATGTGGCATGCTGAACAATATTGTGCATTTAAAAATGTTAAAATGTTTTAACGATTCTTCGAGAGGGGCCTTCCGCAATCAGTTTTAAAAATCATACATGCTTTGAACTGTTCTGATATCTAGAGATTGTTCCATGAAATAATCATTATGACCTGAGATACGAAGGATGAACTATTCACACATTCAGAGCTTCCGGCTTCCTGGTGCATTGCAACCAAAAAGTACAACATGAATAAAACGGCCAAGGTTATTTGCAAACAACCAGGATTTCGGAAACAGACGAAAGTTTTATTGAAACTTCTTTCCCATCCAACTTTTCCACTGATATCTGTATACACTGGTTTATGTGTGGATGAACTAAAGCAAAATAGGAACAAGGCTCCTTACGATCAATCATCACTTTGAACCAAAGTGTACAAAGAATCAAATCAAAGTTAAGTGTGTGCATCTGAATATGCGATTTAATAGACGTTTTATTTTATACAAGTAAGAAAGCTTCGTTTTTAAATGATGGACATTAGATGCAGTGGTTTTATTTTACTGATTAACACTGTCGAATAGTGGTAGAACTATGATAAAACGCATACAAGATTTAACAATGCAACATGCCAATCAGTAGTGGGTTTCGGTTTACCTACCACGGTTGTCCCACGTCCTTCCTCCAATGCAATGTACAATTGCACTGACATTCGCATTTATCGCGCTACAAAATTATGTATTTATTGTATTTCTTTCAGCTATGCGACCACGCAGCTAGGGACCATAAAAAGCTTTGTATCCAAGTCGATTCCTATTATTTCATATCCCTCGTCGACTGGCTAAGAAGTACCACAACAGCTCCATAGTGTAAACTGTATCATCATATAACTTATTCCCTAAACAAAAAGGGGAATTTCAGATCCGGAAACTCAGTCACTCCAGGATGAGACGTCGGCTGCAACAGAACTCAATCGCATAAATCCAACCCAATTCTATGATCTAACTAACCCTTCCTATTCTTTATAGTAACAACTAAACTCTATAATAATAAAAACGCATTGGATGAAGAGCCGCCGCAGCCTACACACACACACACACATAAGTACATACGAAGATATTACGAGACCGTAGCCACATTGTCATCCCATCATCATCATCAAACCCTTCAAAAACTTCACAGTGGAATTCTTTACATGGCTTTGATACCTTTCTCTTTTAAACCATAACCTCTTTATGAATCGCCATTGCTATTTGCAACTCCACAAAACCAAAGTACCTCAATATAATATTTCCTCTGTATAATTCCAATTATAATCAATACGAAATTCGCTTTTTAAGAAAACTCCATACTTAATAAATAAAATTAGCCAAATTCACATGCGACTTGATTTTAGTAGTATCCATATAATATATGAAAAATGACACACAGAAATCATAATCTCAAATGAGTATATATACGTGTAGTGAGTGTTGTTCTCTGTTCATTGAAACTTAGCATATAATAATCTAGGTTTCTGGTTGTAAGCTTATTATTGCTTGTGTTTAAAGCATTTGGTCTGAAGACATTGCATAAGAAGGAGGACAAGAAGACACCTAAGGATAATGATATGGATGTTTCCCTGAGTAATAATAATGGTTGGGAGTACATTTGAGCCCAGGTGGGTTGTATGCTTGTATATTATGTGTGTGAGAGAGTTGCGTGAAGAAAGAACACTTTTCTATAAACTTACTACTACTACATATTATAAGCCCTCCGTTCATCTCGGAGTGCATCATCATGGACTGCTCCTGCTTGTTCATATATGAAACGAGCAACCATGGCTTTCAGCTCTTTTAGTAGGGTTGTTCGAAGGGTTGACTTGGGTTGTTGAGTTAGCATCACAGAAAAGAAGTTTAGTGTTAGCAGCAATACTACTACTCC